>JAEIGA010003513.1_pt1 | contig 24524 bp, 32 predicted proteins | sample 9270691 | NCBI WGS metagenome assembly JAEIGA01 (sample SAMN17057246, study PRJNA624740) | gut metagenome | biome: biome; isolation source: fecal sample | host: Bos grunniens | place: China: Xizang | collected 2019
AAATTGAATTTTTATTTTTTTTCTTTTCAAAAATGGTAGAGTTTTTCGTCTTGAAGGCGAGCCAAAACCCAAAAACGAGGGTCGGCAGGCGCGGGCACGTACCGACAAAGCCGCGATACTCTCGTTCTGCCGCGTTCTTTTTGTTCCGATGATAAATTACATATCTGTGACGAGAAAACGCAGGAGACGGGAATCGGTACGAAAATTTGAGGGTGCGCAAAATTTGCATATATGCGCAAAAAGCAGTACCTTTGCAGCCAAATTCTAAAACAGCATACACAATGTCAAAGAAACAAGAAATCAAATTCGACAAAAGGAATTACCGCAAGCATAATGACGAAAACAAGCGGGTAATCAAAAAGAGCCTTGAAGAGTTGGGTGCAGGTCGTTCTATCGTGATCGACAACGAAGGCGAAATAATCGCAGGTAACGGAGTGTACGAACAAGCTCAGAAACTCGGAATAAAGACAAAGATCGTTGAAACGGACGGTAGCGAGTTGGTAGTCGTTAAACGTACCGATTTAGCGACTGGAGATGACAAACGCAAGAGACTGGCACTCGCTGACAACGCGGCGAGCGACACGAGCGAGTGGGTGGACGAATTGTTGCGCGAGGACTGGACGCCGGAGGTGCTTGCGGATTGGGGTGTTGAGTTGTCGGATACTGATATGCCGGAAGAGTTACGTGATAAAGAAAAGGACGAACACGTTGAGGAATTACTAAATGAAGCAATGGTGCAATATATCGCGGAGTATGCACGGATGATTGACTATTGCATGAAAGCAGATTTTGGCTCGTTCTTGCCGGACGGTCGTTCGGTTGGGTACGCAAAATTGCAGTACATAAAAGCAAAGTATTACGGGGTTAAATATGACGGCAAAAACTCGTATATATTCACACCTCGGCAATTTTTCGTACCATCGCGTGGAGGTTTATCTTATTACGACACAATGTGTAAAATTGCACAGGGCGCTAAATCGGGTATTGCTGGTTTCCGCGCAATGACAAATGACGGTAGTCTGAACTTATCAATCGGAAACCAATACAGAGTAGCAGCAGCAGCAGCAGCAGCAGATTTTCCTCCCATGAAGGCGCGTGACATATTCCGTCAGTATTACACAGGCGGTCGTGTTCTTGACCCCTGTCACGGTTGGGGGGGGCGTCTCGTCGGTGCTATGCTTGCGGACGTTAAGGAATACGTCGGCGTTGACCCCTCGCCGGATGCGCACGCAGGGGTAAGCAAGATATACGAAGCGTTTAAGGAATACCAAGATACCAAGGTGACCCTTATACAAAAGCCGTTTGAAGATTGCACTTGGCAAGAAGGCGAGTTTGATTTTGCGCTAACGTGCCCGCCGTACTTTGATGTAGAAAAATACGAAGGCGAAGAGACAAGCACGAAGCGTTATCCACAGTTTGAGCAGTGGTGCGAATCGTTCTACGAGCCGCTCGTAACAAACACGATGCGGGCACTTAAACGAGAAGGAAAGTTTGCAATAGTTGTAGGTTCGCAATTATACCCACTCGCTGACAAATTGAAAGAGATATGCAAGAAGAATGGGTATAGTATAGAAACGTCTCGCGATAGTATTCTGCAAACCAATATGCACGATACGGAGGAAGAAAAAATAGATACATTATATTTAATTTCAAAACAATGAGACCGGAATATAGATACAAAAGCCCCGAGGCGGCAGAGCGTGAACGCCGCCACCAGTTCGGGCAGCCGGAAGGTAACAAATTAGGCGACCCCCGCAAGGCAGTAAACCAACGCGACTTTTACCGATGGTGCGAGCGTGATGCAACGGAGGACGAACTGAGAGCATACGCGAAAGATACGGCTAACCCGTACGCGCGTCGCAAGTTCGTGGCGGCACTCGTAAAGTGTGACACGGTGCAAGACTTTTTCGAACTGACCAACCAAACACACGGACAGCCGAAGCAAGTAATCGAGCAAACGAGCCTGCCGGCAATCGAAATCGTACTTGAATGAGCCAACCTCTGCTAATATCAATGAACGCCAAAATCGTGCGCTACCTTGAACGGCGGCGCTCGGTTATGGCGTTACAAGGGGCGCGACGTGCGGGTAAAACGTACACGATCATGCAATGGCTGTTGCTGAATGTGTACAATGACGGTGACGTGTGCGTCGTGGCAAGTATGACGAACGAGCAAGGCCGTCGCGGTGCGTATGAGGATGCAAAGAATATACTCCAGTCGTGGGGCGGGTTCGGTTCTTTGTTTACCGTGTTTAAGTCCCCGCGCCGGATCGAATGCGAGCGTAACAATACGACAAGCGGACGGGCTGGCGTAATTGAGTTCGCGTCTTTCGATGATCCAGAGACGGCGAAAGGTACAGCCTGCGACTGGGTATTCATCAACGAAGCGAACAAGTTCACGCGGCAGCAGTATTTGGACCTCGCGGCTAACGCGCGAAAGGGCGTAATCTTGGACTACAACCCGAACCAACGTTTTTGGATCGAAGATGAGATGCCGGATGAAGAGGTGCTCAAATGTAGCTGGCAGGATAACGCAAAGCACCTGACCGAAGCTCAAATCGCGTGGTTCGAGAAACTGAAAGCAAACGCGATGCGACCGAACGCAACGGCGGCTGACTGGTATTACTACTGCGTGTACTATCTGAACGAGTACGAGGAACTGAGCGGCGAGATATTCACGTCCGCGAACGTACGCAAGTGCAAGCCTGAAGACGTACCGAACGGGTTGCAGAACTTTGTCATCTTTGGTGACCCGAGTGCCCTTTGTGGCAGTGACTACTTCCCGCTGACGTTGAGCGCGACGGGCCCTGACGGTACGATATATATTCTTGATGCAGACAGCACGAACGAGGGCGGCAAAGCAGAGCGCTGCAAAGTGATTGAGCGGATGGCCGGAAAGTATGATCATGTTCGAATATATATCGAGAGCAACGGACTGGTCGGGATACAATTTATCGAGTACGCACGAGGCGAGAACCCGCACGAAAGACCCGACCACCTTCTTCCGGTTGAGGGCTGGTGCAGTCGCGGCGACAAATTTGAGCGTATCCTTGCGGCGTACGAGGCGATATGTACGCGCGTCGTGTTTGTTGAACAGCCGTTGCTGAATGGGTATCTAAAGCAAGTTTATGAGTTCGCGCGAAAATGCGAGCACGATGACAATATAGACAATATCGCAACCGTGTGCCGCTTGCACCAATTTATCGCGTTCTAACGCGTTCTTTTTGCCGAGATGATAAATTACATACACGCGGCGAGAAATGCGCTTAAAACGAAAATTGTGTAAAAAATTATGCGCAAAATTTGGAGGTGTCAAAAAATAGCAGTAACTTTGCAGCCGAAATGAAAATTCTTGACGAAATAAAGAGACGCATTTTCCGCTCCGGACAGATCATAAACTGGAACGGAGTTACACCCTTCCTTGACTGGGGCTTCTGCAAACATAAGTTCGCGGAGGTTGTCTGGTATAATATATGCGACCTTGTCACTGATCTTATTGAGGACGTGCAGCCTGCAAACGCAGCAACCGTGAGCGATCCGGATCTGAAACGAGAGATAGATCGCAGATTCGGCGCTTTCAAGGCTTTCATGTATAAGGACGGAAAGCAGGTACTACAACGTCTGTATGATGAGGGATATGTCGTAATCGGGTATAACCCGAAAACGGCCATCTTTTGGCAGATGCGCAAGAACGAATACGCTCCGATTAGTACGACCAACGTGACGGTTGCTGATCCGTACAACCCCGATGTGCAAGTGTACGTAATGCGGTCTGCTGCATATATCATGTACCAAGTGAGTGACAAGCAGATGTGCAAAGGTTTCCTTGACTTCTTGGATGACGTACTCAATGGATCGGCGACCGTCTCAAAACGTCTCGGTGCGGTCGTGGTCGCAAGCCCGAAGAATTTGAATAACGCGCCGACACCTATCGTGCTGACGGATGAGCAAAAGAAGAAGCTTGAAGACGACATGCAGCGCGAGTATGGTGCTCTTTCACACCAGTCTAATATGATGCTCTTGCCCCGCGAGATGAGTTTCCAAGTGATAAACTTGGCAGGCGTTGACCTTCGGATGCAGGAAAAAGTAAAGGCCGCGATCCTTGCAATCTGTGACCGTATCAAGATACCTGCTAATCAAGTGGCATACATTGACGCGCAAAGCAGCAAGGCGCTTTCGAATGGCAGCGAGATTCGGGAAGGTGACAAACTCAAATATAAAACTTTTAGGCGTTTGTTTGAGCGAACCTTCGCGGATATGGCTCGGTACTATAATATCCCGATGAGTTACGAAATTGACGGCGAGCCGATCGACACAAAAGGAGAGGTAAACGTATAAAGCAGGCAACGCGGTGGACTTGTGTATGCTGATACGCCGCGCCTGCAATTATTTGAAAATCAATAAATTATGACGATGCAAGAATACATAAGACCGAAGAAAAGGAGCGACAACGTGCAAAAGAAATCGCACGTTACTCGCGACATGGTGCTTCTCGGTGACTGGGAGAAAATCGAAAAGCAGAGCGCCCGCACGATTAACCCGAAACTTGACGATGAAATCTTGGACGGTTTAATCATTAAGGGGTATGAGATGAAGTGGAACAAGACGAATGAAAACGGCGAGCGATACGACAAAACCGCGTTCGACGAGTTTATTCAGCAGTACTTCGTTGAGGGCAAATTGAATATGCCTGTCGACATAAATCACGGCGGCTATCGTGACTGGCGTAACTATTGCGGGCGCGTATTGTACATCGAAACCAACTCTGTCGGCTTTTATTTCGTCGTTTACATACCCAAGACGTATGCGGAATATAACCGTCTGTTGTGGGGTTTGGAGAATGGAATTATACAAGGCTTTTCGAAAGAGGGCTACGTTTCGTTTGAAGACTACGACTGGGTGTACAATGAAGACGGAACTTTCGACCACGAGCAGATCCACAAGATGAGGATCGTGTCCGTATCGCTTGTATCTACTCCGGCTAACGGGTTGCCGTTTGAAAAGATGCAGCAGACGACAAACGCGCTCGTATTCGAACAAAAAACAAATGAAACAAAGGAACAGGCGAAAGTAAAATCATTCGCCGACCTGTTTACTAATTAATAATAAACCGATTTTTTTATGAAAAAGAAATTCTTAAAAAATCTTGTGTCGGCGATGAAGAAAATCGCTAACACGCTGTCCGGTGACGCCCGCGAGCAGTGGGATGAGATGACAGCAGCCGTTCAGGAGCTGGAAGACTCCGCGGATGAGCATGACATTACCGCGCTCAATGACCGCTTGGCGGAGATTGAAGCAAAGTATGTAAAGCAAGAGCAGGACGTTGCAAACCGCATGCAGGCGTTACGTAATGAGATCTTGGGTTCGCTCAAGAACACGAAGGACGTAAAAGACCAGTTCACGGCTGACGTTCGCAAACAAATTACGAACGCGATTTTGAACTCGCACACTTTGCGTGAGACGAAAGACGCGATCGTGAGTATCTGTGAGGGTGCAGGTATTGAGGTTCGGAAGACCAAGAATAGTGTCTCCGGTTTGACGTTCGCGGAGGTAATCGACTACGCTCTGCAACTCAAGCAGGAGAACAACGACGAGATCTTCGACGCTCTCTACAAGACCGCCCGCACAAAATTATTCTATGGCGAGCTCGACCCGACCAACGCGAAGAATATCGCAAAGCAGTGGTCTAAGGGTTCGGAGAACCAGAAAGAGGAACAGGAGCTTGCGTTGAACGGAAAGTCGATCACGACCGCGTACATCTACAAGCTGCAAGCCCTCGCAAACGAGGACCTCGACGACGCACGTGAAGCAGGTCAGGAAGCCGCTTTGTTACGCGACCTTCGTGACGAACTGATGCGTGCCGTAAAGGGTCTTGCAGTTCGTGCAATCTTGGTTGGCGATGCGTACAACGACAACGGTTCGAAGGTGACCGTTTTTGAGACCATCGGAACAAAGACCGTGACCGACCTGTTCACGACCGTTGTTGCTCCGGCTGTTGCGAACACCCCGACATTGGCTGACGTTCGCAAGGCTGCCGCAAAGGTTAAGACACGCCGCAAGTGGGCCGTAATGACCGAAGATCTGAAACTGCAACTCGCTACCCGCTTGTATGCAGCAGGCGGCACGGAGTTCTTCTTCACGGATGAGGAGTTGGCTGCACAACTCGGTGTTGACCGCGTAATCGCAAAAGACTTTATCGGTGAGGTTGAAGGTCTGCATGCAGTAATCTTCGATCCGGACGAGTACTGGGTTAAGGAGAAAAAGGTCATTGACGTTGCTTTCCCTGAGTATCGTGACAACCGCCAAGGTTACATCTACGAGATCAATATGGGTGGTGCGATCCACGGCTTGCAGTCCACCGCGATCTTATCCGAAGAGGGTACACGTTCCAACAAAAAGAGCGGTAAGTAAAAAAAACCAAAAGCGGGGGCGTTCCACGTGGAACAAACCCGCTACGGTTTGTAAACGATCAAAGCAAATAGACGATGACGAAAGATTGGTATATTCAGCACGGCTTCAAGATGAGCAGTCAAATCGACCAAGCCGAAATTGACAGAGCGGAAGCGGACGTGATAATCGCGTACGTTGATCCTATCGTTGGCGATGCGACCGTACCGACCGAGACGCGTGAAAATGCGATCGGAAATCTTGCGTTCCTGTTACTCTTGCAGCGTTCCACGTTCGTCACAAGAGCGGGGGCGAAAATAAAGACGGGGTATAACTCGCAAAGTGCAAGCGACTGGGAACAGTTGCAAGACGCTGCGATGACATGCCACGTTGCTCTTGAAACACTGCGGAATGCGGCCGGAGCAAGGGACGCGAAAGTCACGGATATCTGCAAGATTTATTTCAAAACAAATTTTATATCATTATAGATTATGGCATCTTGTGTAGGTAATATCGCAGGAAATATCGGGCTAAATTGCGAAAGCCCACTCAGTGGTGGTTACACCGGACGCGGCGTGTATATCCCGATGGAAGCCACTCCGATTCTGACCAGAGAAGCAAGCAACCCGCGTATTGTGTCGGGTGTTGCCGTTGGTTTTGGTTTTCATACTGTGAAGATCGACAACGAGGGTGTAACTCCGTTTACGGGTTCGACAACGACCGGCACGAACGAAAACGGACGCACGCAGTTCGTAAAGACGGCTCAAATTATAATGCCGGAGCGCGGTGCGGAATTCGCAAAGAACGTTGCCGAGCCGCTTATTAAGGGCGGTCGCGGTGGTATTCTCATTTTGGAGAAAATTGACCGCGTTGGGGATGGTTCGTTTGAGATGATCGGTACGCAACATGCGGCGAAGGTTATTGACCCGTCCACCGTTACACGTAACGAGTACGAGAACGGCGGCGCATGGACTGCAACCTTGCAGGCAACCGAAGACTACATGGAAGTGTCGTTCTTCGATACGGACTACAACACAACCCTTGCAAAGTTTGAGGAGTTGTTAGCACGTGCGTTCTAAAGCGTGTTTTTAGCCGTTTTGACGCGTTCTTTTTGCTGAGATGATAAATTACATATCTTTTGCAAGAAAACGCGTCAAAACGCAAATTTATCTAAAAATCTAACGTATAATTATTATATAATTATGAAACCAATTTATAAATCTTTGGCACTGGCTGCGATGACGCTGCAAGTATCGTTGGCGTTGAATGCACAGACGTACGACGGTACAACGACGAGCGATACCGCGCTTCCTGCTGAGGTGCTGGATAGCCTGCGTGTAGAACTCGTTGCTCCGAACGTATCCGGCGCACGCGATTTGATTAAAAGCGGCGAGTGTACGATCGACGGTTCTAATTTGTCGGTCACGTTAGATGCCGAGAACTGGATCAAGGGCTCGACGTATCGTGTGCAAGTACTTGCGACGTTCGGAACGCAAACGCAAGTAATTTACGCGCTGGATGTAACCGTTCCGTACTATGTAGCGTTGTCTGATACTCCGCAAGAGTATGAGGATACCGTTACCGTAGTTTCGACTATTGGTGACGGTACTGGCACACCGTTCGACCCAAGTGCGATGCAAGCCGAAATCAATCAGCTACAACTGGATATGGCAAGCAAAGCAGACGGGCAAGTGTACCGCGTCGGAGAGAGCGGAGACCCCGCTGTGCGAGACGTCGCGAAAATCATGGCACATAGCGTAGAAATGAGCGCACAAGCCGAGGCTACGGGCTTGCACTCCGTTGCAGAGGGGAGCGGAAAAGCGACAGGAGAAAATGCACATGCGGAAGGCAGTGGTACGAATGCAACCAGTACTAATAGTCATGCGGAAGGAGTTAATACTAACGCAAATAGAGGAGCTGCACATGCAGAGGGGGCTGGTACAACCGCAAGAGGTTACGCTGCACATGCCGAAGGCGGGGGGACTGTAGCTTCAGCGGACTATCAACATGTAAGCGGAAAGTATAACATAGAAGATAGCAACGGCTTGTATGCGCTAATAGTCGGTAACGGCACAAGTAGTAACTCCCGTAGTAATGCTTTTGCGATCGACTGGGATGGAAATCTTGTACTCTTTAACGCTGGCACGCCCGTTGTATTGACACCCGCGAAACTCGCAACATTAATTGCGTAATTCGGTAGCGTATAATGGCAACGGAGAAGCGCACATTACACCCGCTTATGTGGGCGGTTATAGGACTGACGGCAGCAAGTGTAATCTTGCTGCTCGTCGGTCTGCTTTTGCCACCACAAGGCGAAGTGCACCCGTCACTATTGAAGGGGCTCGCAATAATTACGGCTGATATTGCGCTTGTGAACTTTGCGTACGCGATCGTAAGTAACAAGGTGGCAACGTTCAACCACGGAAAAACGAAGATCGCGGTGGGAACAAACAAAAAGGCGAAAGCAAATGCGAAAGATAAATGAAATTATAATTCATTGTGCCGACACCCCTGAGGGTCGTAACGACAAAGCGGCGGATATTGACCGCTGGCACAAGGCGAAAGGCTGGCAGGGTATAGGGTATCATTACGTTATAGACCTTGACGGCACGATCGAGCCCGCTCGCGATCTGGAAAAAGCGGGCGCACATTGTACGGGACATAACGCAAATAGCATCGGTATCGTGTATATAGGCGGGCGGTGCAAGGATGCAGGCACGCCGAAAGATACGCGCACGGACGCGCAAAAAGCGAGCCTCATGCTGCTGCTCAAGTACCTACGTGCAAAGTACCCGAGTGCGAAGATCTACGGACACCGCGATTTTAGCGCGAAGCCGTGCCCGTGCTTTGACGCAAAAGAAGAATATAAGGACTTATGAAAAAGTGCTTTTTATATTTAATAATTTGCATGTATGTGTGCGCGTGTAACGTGCCAAAGGTCGTGACGATGACCGAGTATCGGGATAGGGTACAGAAAGACACCGTCACGCTGACTGATAGTGTGTACGTCTCGCGATACGTGCGCGAAAAAGGCGACACGGTTTTTGTGACCGATACGCTGTTCAAATTCAAGTACCGTGACAAGGTGCGCGACGTGTACGTTCACGACAGCATTCCGTATGAGGTGCAAGTTCAAGTGCCTGTGCGCGTGCGTAACGGGTACGACCGATTTACGTCGTGGGGTTTCTGGATATTCGTAATTTTGATGCTAATCCGGCTGGCTTGGTGGTTCGTCAAAAAGTATTATTTGAGGGTCTAAAAATGTTTCTTTTTGCGTAAAAAATGTGCGGTTTTGAGAAAAATCGCATTTTTTTTGCATTTTTTTACTGAAAAATTTGCATATATCAAAAATTTGTTGTAATTTTGCACCGTCACGAGTTGGATGAATGCAAGCGAGCAGAGCCGCAAGAGCATACAGGATGCAGCACGGCACGACTTCATTCGCAAGATGTATGCCGAACTGCTGACGGACTACACTATTTGCCAGTTGGAGGGTTGGGATATGTTCGAGTTTCCGCGAATGTTACGCGAAGCCTTGACGGTCTGCTTCCCGAAACAACCGAAACAATTACGTTTATTTTAAATTTATACTAATATGAACGAAACACAAGCGGCGTTCGATTTGTTGAACGCAAAAGAAAAAGCCGAATTTATCGCAAACAATATCGCTTGGGCAACTGGGCGAGATCTAAAAAACGAACTAAAATTGCGTAACGAATTTTGAAAGAAAAAACACAAGTGTATCTTGCAAAGATAATCCAAGAGCAAAGGCTTATGCTCGGACTTTCGTTTTACCAACTTGCAAAGCAAACTGGACTGAGTGAAGGACACCTCTCGAAGATCGAGCGAGGAATGAACATACCACGCGCAGATGTATTGCACAGGATATGTCTTGCATTAAACTTGCAAATCGTTTTCCCTTTGCCTATTTGATCGCGTTGTTTGGGATGTTCTACGCGCAAATAGGTGCCCGCGATAAAATATATGTCGCGGGCTTTTTCGTGCGCCAAATCGAAAATATATGCGCAAAATTTGCGTATGTCAAAAAATAGCAGTAACTTTGCGGCGCAAAGTTTAAAATCATATATCAAAATGGAAAATCTACAAGAAGTTATTAATAGGCTTGAAGGACTTGTTAAAGACCCGTCCACGATGAGTGCCGAAGATCGCTCTTTCGTTCGTGAAATTGCGCCGGAATTTGGCGTGGAGATACGCAACACACGCTGCAAAGATTGTTACACAGATGCGGCAGTTCTTTGCCTGCTTGAAGCACGCAAAAGGATCGCGCCGGAACGCAAGCCGGAAGAGGACGAACGGAAGTATATCTTGAAGGCTGGTACGGATGTGTATTTCGGTCGTGTACGTGTGAACGAAGCGACGATCACGGACGAGCTTGCAGCCCGATTGATTGAACAAGGTTTTGAACGCAATTTTTTCGTCAAATGCGAGTAGATGAGACGACCAAATATCACGAGTTTGAACCGATCGAAAAGTACGTGCCGGACAGCCAGAAGAAGGCGATAACAAACGCCGCCGAAAGTCTGTACGGTTGTATGTACGATTTGGAATTTGGCGAGTTCTGGAACGTTGCTAACGGCGACCTGTCACGCCTTGGTAGTCTTGAAGACCCGACCGTTTTTCAAACGTATTGGCTAAAGCGGTTTGAAGAGTTCACGAAGGAATTTGCAGAGACGCTAAACAAGTTGAGCGTGAAACAGACGGCCGACGAGAAACGAGCCGCCGAAGGTTGCTTGAAGGTATCGTGGGGAGAAAGCATCCTCGTTTTCCTTCAAAATTTCTTTGGTCTCAAGAGTTTCAAAGAAGCTGAAAAAATCACGCTCGGCGAGTTGCTAATCGCGAAGCGGGCACAATATAACGACGACCTTTTCGCGCGCCGAATTTCGCAAATTCAGATGCAAAAAATAAACCGGAAAAAATGAGTATAATCGACAAAATAAAATCGAGTGTGGAAGCGGCAACGGGGCTACCGTTCTATTATGATACGCCGCAGACGCTAAACGTGCGCATGGAGCGTGATAACTGGCAGTTTCCGTGCGCGATGTTGAATATCGTGCAAGCCGGAGCGGTTACGGATCAAAACGGCATCATGCGCGAGCGGCTGACGATTGAGGTGCTTTTCTCGCAACTCTCAAGCCTTGACTTTGACGGTATCAAAGTAGAAGCTGATGAATTGGACGAGATGAAACGAAAGGCGTTCAAGTGGGTACAAAGTCTTTTTCGGTCGCGCGATTTGCGGCTTGTTTCGGCTAACGGAACGAATCGCTACTATGCAACTGACGACGCGATTATAAGTGCGTACGGAATTAACGTAACGATCGACGAGATACAAGGCGTTGCGCCGTGCGAAGTAGAACCCACCCCCCCCGCTCCGGTTCCGGTAATGATTGAACAGCACTTGTTCCAGGAAGACGGTCTAATAAGTAATGTATTCACGTTTGACGGCGGTCGTATCTATGATAGAAATATCGAGATAGCACAACCATTCGGAACGATCGGAGCATTCTATTATATCGTTAGCGGTGTTGAGATCACTTTCGTATCTGAGCATAAAGGCGAAGTCTGGATCTATTGCGAGAAGGGTGTTGAGATGAAAGTACACTTCGACGATATAGACCATGACGCAGACGAAAATGGAATAATAAAGATACAATATGAAGCTGGAGGTCATATAATTCGGAAGGCGAATAGTTATAACGCAAAAGTGGGTGCGATTCAGTTGTACGAATATAGGGACATATAAATTATATTTATATATACGCGAATTTTAAAACGAATTTGCGTTCTAACGCGATAAAAAGCAAAAGATATATAAATTATTAACTCGTCAAAAAGAACGCGTCAAAACGGCTAAAAATGGCAAAGGACTTAAAAGGACAAATAGCAGACGCTCTAACGCAAACGCGCGACGAAATACGCGCGAACATGGAAGCGAAACGGATAAACGCCAGCGGGCGCACGTCCGCTTCGTTGCGCGTGGATGAGTATCCGCTTGGGGTTCGGTTGGTTGGCGGTTCTGATCGTACGCACACAATACCGCCCGGAATATACGCGAGCGACACAGCGCCGATCCCAACGCTTGAAGTAGGACGTGCGGGCGGAAAAGTACCGCGCGGCTTTTATTATATTATACGCGAGTGGTCAAAAGAAAAAGGACTGAGTTTCGCCAACGAAAGCGAGCGTAACACGTTCTCGTACTTTGTTGCACGCAAGATAGCGCGCGAGGGCACGCAACGTAACGTCATGCCGGCTGACGTGTACAGTACGCCCGTGGAGAAGGCAAAGCGAACGGTCGCGGATATAATACGCAGGCGAACGGATGACACGATAAAACAGGCGCTTGGCGGCGCGTCGGTTTCGACCATACAAACCGCTTTTGCATGATTTTTTATTTTTTTTATTTTTTTGAAGTATAAAAACCCTTATATACATATATATGTGTACGTGAAGAAAAAAAAAAAAAAAAAAAATAACGCAATATGGAAACGAAAGAGACAACGATAATCGACGTTAAGTTAGATGCAGGCAAGGTCGCAGAGGACTTGCAGGATATTGCACGCCAAATTGTGAATGTGAAGAACGAACAGAAGCGATTGGACGAGGAATACAAAGCGGGCAAGGTTTCGGCAACTGAATACACGAAAGCAACAGCCGCGATGAAGGACGAGCTTTCGTGGTTACAGAAACAGCAAAAGGGCTTGATTTCGACGACTAAACTGCTGACAGCAACAAACGACACGTACAGCGATAGTTTGAACGGACAGCGGCAAAAGTTGGCTGACATGCAAAAGGCGTACGACCAACTTGACAAAGCGACACGCGAAAGCAAGTCCGGCAAAGCGTTCTTGAAGCAGATTCAGGAACAGTCGGAGGCGGTCAAAAAAATGGAGCAAGAGACGGGGCGTGCACAACGCTCGGTCGGCGACTATAAGGGTGCGCTTGAAGCGGCGGGTATCGGTATAGGAGCATTCACAAAGAAGATGCTGCTGTTCTTGAAAAACCCGTGGGTACTGACAATCGGCGCAATTGTGGCGGTATTTAAGAAACTGATTGACGCTTTCAAAGGTAGCGAGGAAAGGATGAACGAGATGCGCAAAGCGTTCGCGCCGCTCAAAGCCGTTGGGGACATGATTACAAAAGTCTTTGACGGTCTGGCAAAAACGCTTGGCAACCTCGTGTCCGGTGCACTCGCAAAAGTTACCGAAGGCATTTCGTGGTTGTTCAAGGCGATCGACAAACTCGGAAAAAAGATGGGTAAAGATTGGGGTTTGTCCGAAGCCTTCGAAACAGCCGCCGCGAACACAAAGAAAGCAACCGAAGCAACAGAGCAGTACGACAAAGCCCGCAGGGCGCTTGTGGTTACGGAAGCGAAGACGGAGAAGGAGATCGCGGACTTGCGAGCCAAAGCAGCTGACAAAGAAAAGTACACAGCAGCGGAACGTATCGCGATGTTAGAGCAGGCGAAAGACAAAGAACTGGCGCTTGCGGAAGAGCAAAAGAGGGTCGCGCAATTGCGCCTAACGGCACTGCAAGCCGAAGCCGCGAACACGGAGAATGCAAAGGAGATGAACGACCAACTCGCGGAAGCCCGCGCAGCTGTGATCCGTACCGAAACGGCATACCTCAATATGGAGCGTTCACTAAACAAGCAGATTTCGGCCTTCCGGAAGGAAGAAATGAGCGAAGCGGAAAAGGCGACGAAGGAGCAGGAAAAGCGCGAGAAAGAAGCGGACAAGGCAACGAAAGCAAGCCTTGACTACCGTTTGCAGGTTCAGATGGCAGCGCTCGGGAAAAATGCCGAGTATAGCCAAAAAGCGTACGAGATACAAATGGCGTACTATAAGGACGTGCTCGCGTTGTACAAAGAGGAAAGCGCCGAGTACTATAATACGCTGAAAGCAAAAGAAAAGTACGACGAGGACTACCAAAACAAGCGGATCGAATTGCGCAAGAGTGCCGATGAGTTTATGTCGGCGTACAACGATCGCGAAAGCATTGATAATGAGTACCAGCAGCAGTTGGCGTTACTTGAAGAGTACCACGAGCAGGGTATTTTGAGCGAAGAGGAATACGAAGCGACAAGGACGAAAATTGCGAACGAGTACGCGAAGCAACGCACGAAAGCCGTCACGGCCGAGTTGGGTGCTCTTTCGAACTCCTTTGACGCAATGGCCGATATGCTTGGAGAGTTTGCAGGTGAAAGTGCAGAGGCGGCAGCGGCACAAAAGGCGTTCGCGTTCACCAGTATTTTGCTTTCGCAGGCGCAGAGCATCGCCCAAGGTGCGCTCGCAATATCGGCAGCCGTTTCGAGCGGAGCGTTGTCCGGACCTTTCCCCGCTAACCTTGCAGCGATATTGTCACTCGTGGCAACCGTTACGAGTATGATCGCAGGTGTAGGATCGAGTATTGTGCAGGCTAAGCAGATCTTCGCGCAGGCCGATAAAAACGACGCGGGCAAATTTGCCACGGGTGGCACGGTCGGCGGCACAAGTTACACGGGGGATAAACTGATTGCACACGTAAACAGCGGCGAAGGTATTTACACGGGCACGCAGGCAAACAACCTGCTGCAAGAGATCGCAAACAACCCTTTGCGGGGAACAAATTACGAGCCAATGGCAGCAGCAATGGCGGCAGCGGTGGCAGAATTACCCGCGCCCGTGATGGATTATACGGAGTTCAAGAGCTTCGAACAGAATGTTTCAACATATAACGAGATAGCAAAAATCGGTTAAATTATGATAGTCGAATTATTATTGAATGATACTCAGCCGAGCGTTGAGTTCTGGAAACAGGAACGGCTCGTACTAAAGAGGTTTGCAACGCAAAATGTCGCGGTGTTGATCTGGAGCGATACGGACGGGAGCAGGCAAGAGCCGTTAGCGACGTATTACGGAGACGAAGACGGTTATGTATATATAGACGTTACGGATTATTTGCGAGCGTCTTACTCCGATCCTAATAACAACGCCGCCACGTTATATGTATATGATGACGGGCTGGACGAGACGTGGGATGTAGGTGTCACGGTCATGGGGCTGATCAATCCGGAGAATGTTATTATTCCACCGACGGCGTTACCGTTTTTCCCGATGCTTCCACCGTTTAGGTATATAGGCGGTTTTACGACTATATTCGAGGTGTTTTCGGCAGGTGGACTAACACAAACCGCCCCTCGCTGGCGTTCGTACGCGAACGGCGCATGGAGTGCATACGAAGGCTTATCTCGCGGGCTGGCACAGCGGACGATAGCGGCGAACGTGGAAAGGCTGCTATTCACAAAGCCTAATAACCCATACGAAACTATATTAATTCAGGAACAGGACTGCGGTAAAGAATATGCGCTCGTGCGTTGGGTATCGTTCACCGGAAACACACGCCAGCATGTATTTGAATTGGTAAAACCCAAAACGTCCGTGGCAGATGCGTACAGCCTTGAGCCGATTGATAACGAATACATAGAGATTAAAGGTCGCGTAGATGGGTTTGTGTTACATCTGGATAACCTCAATCCGTATGACGTTTGGTATTATTCCGACCTGTTGACCAGTTCCAAGGTTGAGGTATCGCTTGACGGCGTGCAATTCGACAGGGTTCAAATAACAGACAAAGATGTAACTTTGCCGACGGTTGACGGAACAACGAGCGGAAAAGTTGAGTTCAACGTAAATTGGAAGCGATATGATGCAGTTAGTATGTAATGGTGTATCTCTCGACTTGTACGAGGGTACGGGTTTGCAGTTTAAGAAAACGAACCCCGCTTTCGCGTTCGACGCGATGAGCGCAGAGCGTACAACGAATTTTAAACTACCTGCAACGCCAAAGAATGACCGCGTGTTCGGCGTTGCGCGTATTCCGGCATATAATGGTGACGGGATGCGCCGCCGCTTTGCAGCGAAACTTATTTCCGGCTTTGTAATTACCAACGGCTTTTTATATGTCTCCAACTTTGACGGCAAAGATTATAACGCTGTGTTCGTGGGTGGACTCGCGTATGATCTTAAAGCATTTGACGCGAGTAAATGGGGCGAGCTTATATTCTCCCCTACGTTTGTTGAGGATACGATTTACGATGCGAACCAAGCAGCCATCGCGCCAGTAGTCGCGCGCGTTAAGTTTCACAGCAATGACGGATACCGAAAGCCTTCGATCAATTTGGCGGCACTCTTTGAGATGCTGAATACGCAGGGGATTTTCAAGATTTCCGGCATGACGAGCTCAAGGCTTCGGCTGATCCGTAAAGATAGGTACGAGATAACGGCGGCAAAGATATTGCTACAGAATGGAACGCAGGCCACGAGCGAAGACTTGGATCTTTCCACAGACAATAGTCTTATAACAATCGGGCGTATGTATGTAGCGAACGACGTGCCAAACGACAGAAGGTATTTTACAAACTGCTTTCAATGCAATGGGGAATGCTATATTACTTTTCCGGAAGATACCCCGCAAGACCTTTGCCTGTGTTACGCGGAATGGGATGTTCTGGGCGGTGCTATTCGTTTTCTTGGTACGCGTAAGTTTGAGCGTCAAAACGGAGAGACGGTTTATACTGGAGCGCCGCTTGCAGGGCAGACGGTACACATAACGGGAACAACGGCAGGTACTACAATAACGAGGGGCGAACAATTCGTTTTGATTACGAAGGAGGGCGCGTGGTATAGCGGAGCAACGGGCGAGTATTATTTCATGGATTATTCGTATTATGGAACGATGGATCAAGTGCCGCCTTATAGCATGTACGTGCGCATGAGCTCGGATGATTATTATAATTTAACACAACACCAGCCCTCAATGATTTCAATGGTGGAGGATTTGAACCTTGGGGATCTTCTAAAAATGTACGCTGCTTGTAACGGCCTTTTGATTAACGTAAAGGCAGATGGCGGTGTGGAATTTATCGCGGAGCCCACGGCTACTCGTCTTCCACTAAAGGTAATTGAGCAGAGTGATGTAAATCGTACCTTTTCCGATTACGCGCAGCGCAATTTGATAAAGTTTAAAGACGCTGAAACGGTGCAAGCGTCGGAACGCTTGCAGGCGTATTATACGATAGATAACGATAATATAGAAGAAGAAAAGGAACTACTGACAATTGCAGCCAGCGAGGGTGGAATATATAGCGGCGTTTACGTTGTAGTTCGTGGCGACGATGACACCCTCGGGGAAACCTATAACGACGAATTTATGCGCCGTGTGGCGATCGTAAAAAATAACTACTTGCAACGTTTAACCGGATCAAGTACGCAAGTGAAGGTGCGTGCGCGTATGAGTATGTACGAGTTTGCGCAGATAGATAGCGCCACGGCTTTCTTATGGCGCAATACGCGGTACACATGGACGGAAGCTAACTGGCAGAAAGACACCGCGCAGGTAACGCTCGCAAAAATCGCGTAAAATTTGCATATATCAAAAATTTGTTGTACCTTTGCAGCGAGTTTGTAAGTATTCATATCTTTTTTTAGGTTTTAGTGACTTCGGAACGGTTCGCGCAGCGATTGCGCGACCGTTTTTTTATGTTTTATAGCACATTTTAGGGCAAAAAATACGAAAAAATGCAAAAAAATGCAAAAAAATGAAAAAAAAAATGCAAAAAAATTTGCATATATCAAAAAATTGTTGTAATTTTGCACCGTCTTTCAAAAAGGAAGGACACGAAACACCAAAAAGAAACCCAAAAACAAACAAAAAAAATGAACAAAATTTATTTCACAAAAAGTTACGGCGAGATCTGCCTGACCACAGCAACGATCAATCGCAATTTCCGGATCAAGGTAGCCGGATTAGTAAACGGCGAGCGTGTGAACAAACTCGTAGGCGTGAGAGGGCTGCTGGCAATCCTCGGAAGTTGGGCAAAGGTTGTAAAGTTCGCACTTCGCGCTTTTGATTGTCTCGCTGACAAGTGCGTGTGTAAGATATACGGCGGCGCGAAGGTAACGTTTTATGCCAAATAATTAACCTATAAGACAACCAATAAAAAAAAGAAAAGATTATGAAAACTTATTTTATCGACAAAATCGGAGGCCAAAACGTAAACGTAAAGGCGGAAAGCCTAAACGAGTTAGAAAGTATCGCGATACATCATGCTGAGCGTAATGGTGGAAGTATCTCCAAGATATACGTACACTGCTCGCACGTAATAAGTAGCGGCAAGAACTGGAGCGACGAGCAGAACGTTGAGTATCATGTAAGAGTTAACAACCAAAGAAGAACAATAACAACTAAAAGAATATAATCATATGTACGCGATAAAATGGACACGATACACGGGCGAAACAGGAGTGTTCGCAGCGCAATATAGTAGCAAACGCAAGGCAACGGCAGCAAAGAAATGCCTATTGCATATGAAAGGTGCCGAGGCCTACGAATGCGAGATAATCGAATTATAAACCAATTAAAAACCAAAAAGAAGATGGAAACAAAAAAGTTTGAACAGCAAGTCGCTGAAATCACACAGGCGCAAGAACATGCGCAAGAAATTCAACAAACCCGCGTCGGCGGTCTCGGCGGTAGCGATGCAGCGATCCTGATGAAGATCGGCGAGAAGGGACTTTCAGCCCTTTCAATGACAGACAACAAACGTCTTGCGATCATGCTCGGGCTATCCGAACAAACCGACTGGGGCGGTAACGCATACACGAACGCAGGGCATATGTTTGAGGATTATGCAGAACGTGTACTTCCGCTCAATGCGAACTCCAAACGTGAGGAATTTATCGAGCGCAAATTGGCACACAGTTTTAAGACGTTCGCTCATGCAGATTTTACCGAGCGAAATGACGAAAACGGACTTGAAAGACTGACGGTTGTAGAATGTAAGTTTGTGCAGAGCACAACTGCGAACACGATTAACAGGTATTACGCGCAATTACAATGGTATTATTTACTTGGCGCCGACGCCGTTGTGCTATATCATGGAACAGGAACGGTTGACCCGTTTGAGGTGCTTGAGTGCGAGATTGTGCAAATCGAACGCGATGAGGTCGCAATCAAAACGCTGCTGAACGGTATCAAGATACTTGACGAAGCAATTCGGGACGGCTGGAAACCGGAGAACGTAGAGAAGATCGACATCGAAGACACGCCCGAACCGATACAAGATGCGTTCGCCCGCTGGCAGGAAATCAAGGCTAAAAAAGCAGATCTTGAAATCGCAGAGAAGGAAGCGAGCGCAGAGGTAAAAGAGTACCTTGAAGACTTCGGCTTCACGGGTATTATTGCAAAAGGAGATGTAAAACACCAAGTGATCTACAAGCGAGGCGGCACGAGTTTTACGTTTGATAGTAATAAGTTCTTGCAGGAGCATCCTGAATTTGACAAGCCAGAATACTACAAGAAAATGATAACCAAATCGTCTGTAACTTTTAAATAATATGGTACTGCAATATCTTGACAAAGACGGCTACCCGATGAGTAGAGAATTGAAGCCGATATTTTTTCGGAAAATCCCAAAAGTAGGTAGTATACAACGCGTCGCGCGATACATTCAATGTCCCGAAACGGGAATGCTGAAATGGATCGGGCACTGCGAAGATTGTAAAGAATTTAAAGGTCATGTAAGATATACGGGAGTAGAATGCTCCTACAAAAATCAAAAATAATTATGAAAGAAAAAACAACGCTCCAAAGGATTATGGAGCAAAAATCCGGACAAATATGCGGTGCTATTGAGCAGGCGATTGAAGACGGCGCAAAGATAGAGCATAGCAAGTACGTATCTAACGGTTATACCATCGACGGAGTATTCGTCCAAATACAACCAATTGATAACATATCTATATGTTTAGACTTTAAGAGCGAAAAAATCGCTAAAGCTTGCAAGCCGTCAATCATAGAGCTTGAAAAACTGGCAGAGCAAAAACGAGCCGAACTCGAAGAAATTGAAAAACAAATAAAATCTAAATTAGTATGAAACCGACAACGATTAACGTGCAAATCACGAAATGCCCGAAGCAATTCGAAGCAGTAAGGCTTGGTCTGGATGCAACACTTGAACCAAATGAAACGGTGGAGAGCGCAATAAAAGCCGCTACGGAGCAATTAAGCGCCATATATACTGAAATGTATGCAGGTGGCGCGAAAGTGGCTCAAAACGCCGGAAAAGCGGCAACAAACGCAAGTCCCGAACAAGCGCAAGAGCCTGCGCAAAAAGAATTGCTCAAATTTGACAGTCCGAAACTGCAAAGTATCGTCAAACGGATCGAGAAAGAGCCGGACAGAAAGGATGAGATCATAGAAAAAGCGCGAAAGTACTTTAATTTCGACGCAGATGCTGAAAAGGTCCTGAGCCTTGCGGCAAAAATCATTTTTAATAATTAACCAATTAAACCAAAAAAATTATGTTAACACCCAAAATTAGCGGTATCTTCGACTGCCGCAAGTACGACCAAAGTGGTAAAAAAGCACACGACCAAAGAGAAATGCTGGCCGACACCGACAATGTGACGTTCTCCGTATTGCAGCCGATCGGGCAAGTATCCGAGTGTTTTATGAACAACGGACAACTGGATGAGTTCGTCCGCCAGCGTGTTTCTAAACGTGAACGCGAAGCCGCTGCGGCTGAAAACCGCCAAGAGGTTGCAGACGTTATAAGCATTAAATTCAAAATCGGAAGCAACTGTAAATGGTTTGACCGTTTCGCACGCCCGATGGATCGCCCGACGAATGAGGAACTGGAGAAAACTCGCTGGATGGTTCAACTCGACTTCACGAAAAAAGAGAAGGACCCAATCAAACCGCTGAGTCCGTCGGGTTACTGGGTTAACGCGATCATGATTTGCCCTATTGAGCAGAACCCGTTCACTGGACAGGCGTTCGAACAGGCGGCTGAGGTAGAACCGGAAGGAGAAGAAGACCCGAACGGCGATGGACTGCCGTTTAATTAAAACTGATTTTTAGCCGTTCTCCTGCGTTCAAATCGCAGAAATGATAAATTACATATCCGAGCGAAGAAAACGCGGGAGAACGCAAATCGAATTAAAAATTCAACGTATAATTATTATATAATTATGGCAAAAAGAAATTACATAAACCCGAATGTGATCCGTTCGGCGATGCAGGAACTGGAAGAGTTTAAGACGAAGGGAGATAGCAAAACACCGCTATTTGATTTCACAAAAGACCAGCCGGAGAATGAGCGTGCAATTTATGTTCGCGCGGCACAGCGGCTGAAATGGAACGTAACACGATCAAAAGGTCACGTGTACGAAAACGGCTATTTTATTTGGTAAATGGAAGCAAAGTCGTACAAATGGAGTTTACGCCGAGGAGGTCGAAAAATGCGCTGCCCGAAATGCGGACAGATGCGGTTCGTGCCGTACGTTCTGACGGCGGACATGCAGACGCTTGCAGGCGATGAGTACGGGCGCTGCGATCGGGAGCAAAACTGCGGCTATCATAGATACCCGAGCGAGGTCGAAGCAAAAGACGTAACGCCGATTGTGCAAGAACCGAAAGAGCCGCTTAGATTTTTTCCGTGTGCCGTCGTGACTGATATAAAGACAAATCTATTTGATTATGTATCGAACCTTTGCGGCGTGACGCACGCGGTGCATATTTGGGAGCGGTACAAGATAGGCCGAGACGGCGAAAGGACGGTATTTTGGCAAATCGCGTTTGACGGTACAATTAGAGCTGGCAAAAGTATTCCATACCTGACGAACGGACACCGCGACAAGGCTGACAAATACCCCGCTAATTGGCTGCATAAGGTCAAAGCGTGGAAGCACTTGCACACGGGCGAAGAACTGCAGCAATGCTGGTTCGGAGAGCACCTCTTGAAGGACAACGAAAAGCCCGTTGTGATTGTCGAAAGCGAAAAGACGGCGGCGGTAATGAGCGAGTACTCGAAAAGGTTCGTTTGGCTCGCAAGCGGTGGATCGCAAGGCCTGAAAAACGAAGACAAAAACAAGGTTTTAAAAGGTCGCGAGGTTTGGCTGTTGCCCGACAATGGGATGTATTGGAATTGGGCTACGGTTGCACACGCGAACGGCTGGAAGATTTTCGACGCACTTGAAAAAGCACCGATATTTGAGGGTTGCGACGTACTGGATCTGCTTGAAGCGGGCGCACTCGGCAGCGAACTCATAAAGACGATAAAGAAATGAAGATCAATAACTTAAACACAACGAACGGAACAACGACGAACCCGTGCGAGCTTGTCAGCAATTTCATGCTGCACGAGCAGGACGGCGGCACGTTGCAAAGTTGGCTTGAACAATTTGAGTTTGACAGCCGCGAGGAGATCGAGAAGGCGATCCGGTTATTTATCCGGACGATTAGCCTTGACGATTTTATGCGGCGGAAGCACCTTGACGAAGAGAACCCGTTCGCGGCTGCGATCTTTGCGAGATACTCAAAGATCATGACCGATGCGAACAGACTCGACAAGTATCCCGTTACGTTGAGCGGCGAAATTTGGCACGGCGGGTTCAGCCGCAAACGACTGGGACAGCGTACAGCCGAAATGTTCTCCGTAATTCCTGATGCAGATATATTTAATAAAACGTGTGAGCGCGTGAAGCATATCTATAGCCTGACTGACACGGACATCGAAAAGTTACACTTTTTCGTAGAACAAGTCAAAGCAGGAGATAAGTTCCCGAACTCCTTGCGACGTATGCTCTATATTTGGGGCTCGGCAATGAAGACGGGAAAGACGACAAGCGCGACGATGCTGGTGAGTCTGCTGAATGGAGATAGTGACGAAAGCCATATTGCACGATATAGTTCGACGCTAGCACAGGAAATGCAGGTCAAATCGTTTGCAGTCCCAAAAATTAGCGAGTGCAACGCAGTTCTAATGGATGAGTGCTTCTTTGCCGACATGGGAAAAATGTACGCGGATTTTAAGCGTTTTATGACATCTGCGAACGGACGCGCACGGTTGCCGTACGGACAGGAGTTCGAATGGGAAGGACAACCGAATTATATCGCAACGTCTAATGATAGTTTACGCAAATTTATCAAAGACTGGAGCGATCGGCGATACCTTTCAATTGAGTTTAAATACAAGCCGACGGAACGAATGACGTTCGAAGAAATAAAGCAACTTTGGGCTGATTTTGTACTGAATTCGACACGAACAAAATCATGGTCCGAATGGGCTGACGAACTGGCACCGGACAGCGAGGAAAAAGGCGACCGGACGGAAGCAATGGAAGAGTTCGAAATTGAGTTGCGCAAATTGCATTTTATCGAGTTTTTGCTTGCACAAACGACCCCGAGCACGTCGCCGAGTTGCGCCCAAAATCACGTATCGTTAAAAATGTTCGTTGACTGGTTCTCGGAGACGACTGGAACGGTCGAAGCGCACAAGAGAAAGGCCGAGATCGAAGCCGCGGTGCTAAAAGTCTTCGGGCAGAGATATTCGACATCTAATTACTGGCTGCTTTCGGAATTGCAGAAAGTTGCACAGGATATGAAGAATGAAATAAATCGACCAACGGAGAGCGAAGAAATGCAAGCGGTCAGCGATGACACGCATGGCGACGATCTCCCGTTCTAAAAAAACACCTAAAATTATGGCACACAAAAACTTAAAAATCGAAAAGAAAAAGGAATACAACCCGTTAGCAACAAAAACGATAAAACGTGAGACGGTCGGGACAGTAAAATGTTACCTGAGGGCTGTAAAACCGAACCCGAAAGACGTATTCGGAGTTAAAAAAGAAGACGGGATGTACTATAGCAGGAACGGTTATAAAGTATCGCCCGTTGTTTATGGTGCGGAAAGATACGAATCCGGAATGATTTACTACTACGAGGTCGGAGCGAATGACGGTTCGTATCGCATATGCGAAAAGCGAGAGAATGCAGAAAAGCGGTTTGCGCAATTGGTAGAATTCGAGAAAAGACAAATGCAAATAAATTAAGCTATGGCAGAACGTTACAGATATTTACCCCTCACACTCTTAAGGAGGAAGAGTGACGGCAAAAAGTTTTTGGTACAATATGATTATACCTACGTATACGGAGCGTTTAATGCCGGCTGCAATTTTGGAGATTTAAGCCTGTACGAATTAGATAGTAAAGGCGAAAAAATAATAAATTGTACGGCTTGGCATAGTGTAGACGACTTCGAGTTTTTGGGACCTCCAAGAGTAGAGTATATCAAAAAGG
>JAEIGA010003514.1_pt1 | contig 24518 bp, 24 predicted proteins | sample 9270691 | NCBI WGS metagenome assembly JAEIGA01 (sample SAMN17057246, study PRJNA624740) | gut metagenome | biome: biome; isolation source: fecal sample | host: Bos grunniens | place: China: Xizang | collected 2019
CGGTTTGGAAAGCATCGCACGCAACCGCAACCACCGTCAAAACAACCTTAAGTTTTACGAATTTGGAGCTTGCTACCACTACAACGCTAGCAAAAAGACCGAAGAAAAACCACTAGCAGCCTACAGCGAAGAAACACACCTAGGCATTTGGATGTGTGGCAACAACAGCGACATTAGCTGGACCGACGGCGAACGCAAGCTAACCTTCTTTGACCTTAAGGCACACGTTATAAACTGTTTAACACGCATTGGCATCGCCCCTGCAAGCTACGTAGTAGTTCCTTTTGAAAGCGACATTTACAACCAAGCTATTGCCCTACAAACCCGTGGTGGCAAAGTAATAGCACAATTAGGCATTGTAAGCAAGGCACAGCTAAAAGCATTCGACATTGACACCGATGTATTCTATGCCGACATCAACTGGCCTGTAGTTCTAAAACAACTAAAAAACAGCAAAGTAACCTATCGCGAAATTTCTAAATACCCCGAAGTTAAACGCGACTTGGCCCTATTGCTAGACAAAACCATTACCTTCCAACAAATTGAGGACATTGCCTTTGAGGTAGAGAAAAAGATCCTTAAAAAGGTAGTTTTGTTCGACGTTTACGAAGGCAAAAACCTAGAGCCAGGCAAAATATCGTACGCTGTTAACTTTACCTTACAAGACACCGAAAAAACCTTGCAAGACAAGCAAATTGACAACGTAATGCAACGCCTTATTAAAGCATTCCAAGATAAATTAGGCGCCACTATTCGATAACTTTAAAATTGACTAATCGAAAGCATTCGGTCACTGAGCTTGTCGACGTGTTGTTGACCGATAGGGAAAAAGTGCCGAATTATCGACTTATCAACTTAACGAATTAACAACTAAACATAAAAAAATTATGGGAAGAGCATTTGAATACCGCAAAGCTACCAAAATGAAACGTTGGGGAAACATGGCCCGCGTTTTTACCAAATTAGGCAAACAAATTACCATTGCTGTACGCGAAGCAGGCAGCGACCCTAACGGCAACCCACGTTTGCGCATGTTGATGCAACAAGCTAAAAAAGAAAACATGCCCAAAGACAACGTAGAACGTGCCATTAAAAAAGCATTCTCGAAAGACGAAGGCAACTACAAAGAAATCAACTACGAAGGATACGGTCCTCACGGTATCGCTATCTTTGTTGAAACCGCTACCGATAACAACATGCGTACCGTAGCCAACGTACGTAGCTACTTTACCAAAGCAGGTGGCTCGTTGGGTACCAGCGGTTGCTTGCAATTCTTGTTCGACCACAAATGCGTATTCTCTATTGTTCCCAAAGAAGGCGTAGAATTGGAAGAACTAGAATTGGAATTGATTGACTTTGGTGTAGAAGAATTGGAACAAGACGAAGAAGGCAACATCGTATTCTACGGCGATTTCCAATCGTACTCGGCTATTCAAAAATACCTAGAAGACAACAACTTCGAAATCAACAGCGCCGAATTTGAACGCGTTCCTAACGATTACAAAACCGTAACCGAAGAACAACGTGCTTCTATTCAAAAATTGTTGGATCGTATTGAAGAAGACGAAGACGTACAAAACGTTTACCACAATATGGCAGCAGAATAAGTAGCTGTTATTTCTTTACCCTAACCTCATTTTTGGCTACAAAGTCTTTCCAATTTTTGTAAGGCTTGTCAGAAATGGGGTTTTTCTTTTGTAGAAAATGGCAATAGGCTGCCGCCAAAGCATCGGTGGCATCCAGTTTTAGGTTCAGCTCTTGAAGGGGAATTTTTAGAAAGCGGCGCAACATATCGGCCACTTGTTCTTTAGAAGATGCGCCACTACCTGTTATGGCCATTTTAATTTTTAGGGGGCTGTATTCATCTACGGTAAGCCCGGCACGCATAGCTGCTGCAATGGCTACTCCCTGCGCCCTGCCCAACTTTAACATCGACTGCACGTTTTTACCAAAAAAGGGCGATTCAATGGCCAATTCGTTTGGTTGATAACGCTCAATCAAGGTAGTTATAACATCGAACACCTTGCGCAATTTTTCGTAGTGGGTTTTGCAATCCTTAAACTGCACGCAACCCAAATCGACCAATTCTACTTGCGATATGCCTTGGTATTTCAGCACACCAAAGCCCATTACCGTAGTACCAGGGTCAATGCCTAAAATGGTGTATGTAGCAGCTGTTTTCATTACACATCCAAGCGTGCATCGGCACCCCACATTAGTTTTTCGCGCAAGGTTTGAAAGTAAGTATGTCCGTTGCGTTTGGCCACTTTTACGCTGTAATCGGCCTTTTTCAATACCAAATGCAAACCACTTTTACACACCACCGATCGGCCATCTACGGCAATCAAGAAATGGTTATTGCGGCTTTCCACGTCCAAATCAATTTGCCAATGATCGGGCACAATAACAGGACGTAAATTCAAACTATGAGGAGCCACGGGCGATACCACAAAACTACTGCTTTGAGGCATCACAATAGAAGCGCCTACACTCAAGGCGTAAGCAGTAGAACCCGTAGGAGTAGAAATCAACAAACCATCGGCACGATAGGTACATAAATATTGCCCGTTAAGCGAGGTGTGTACCTTAATCATGGACGATGTATCTTGCTTTAACACCGCCACTTCGTTTAGTGCAATGGTATCTCCATCAGGCAAAACATCGGGAGCTTTTACTGCTAGCAACGAGCGTTCTTCTACATTAAAACCCTCTGCCATAATTTCGTCGATAGCGGCCGAAATTTCGTCGCCTTTTACATCGACCAAGAAGCCCAAATTGCCTAAATTGATACCCAAGATAGGGATACCTGCACTTCCTACTCGTTTAGCAGTTTTCAGAAAAGTACCATCGCCGCCCAAGCTCAAAGCCAAATCGACGGCAAAACTATCGCCCTTTTGAATCACCTGATAGGCAGCGGGCAAATAGGCATTGTTGCTGCGTAAAAATTGCTCCATACGCACATCCAAAAGGATGGAAACTTGGTGTTTTTCCAAGCATTTCAACAATTCGGTCGATGCCTTGGCAAAACCTTGTTTGTGGACGCTACCAAATACAGCAACTTTCTGAATATGTGGATAATTTTCTGCCATAAAATAGGAGTTTATCAACAATAAATGATTAACTTTGTTCGTTTTTACTGCAAAGTAAATTATTTTTTATGAAAAAGACAACATTAAGCGTAAATATCAACAAGGTAGCAACTTTGCGCAACGCACGTGGCGGCCAAGTTCCTAACGTGGTACAAGTTGCCTTGGATTGCGAAAAATTTGGTGCCGATGGCATTACCGTTCACCCTCGTCCCGACGAACGTCACATTCGCTATGCCGACGTTCGCGATCTTAAAAAAGTTCTTACCACCGAGTTTAACATAGAAGGTTACCCACAAGATTCGTTTATCCAATTGGTATTGGAAGTAAAACCAACCCAAGTAACCTTGGTTCCCGACCCACCCGAAGCACTTACATCGAACGCTGGTTGGGACACCCTTAAACACCGTGACTTCTTAACCGAAATTGTAGCCGAATTTAAACGCAACGGCATTAGAACATCTATCTTTACCGATACACGTGCCGAAATTATCGAAGCGGCAGCGCTAACCGGCACCGATCGTATTGAACTTTACACAGAGCCATACGCTACCGAATTTGTAATAGATGCAGCAAAAGCAGTAGCTCCTTTTGCAAAAGCCTCTGCTCTAGCCCATCAATGCGGTTTACAAGTAAATGCTGGTCACGATTTAAGTTTGCAAAACCTACATTACTTTGCTGCAGAGGTTCCATATCTTGACGAAGTATCCATTGGCCATGCCCTTATATCGGATGCTCTGTATTTGGGTTTGCAAAACACCATTGAACAATACAACCAACAACTTATCTTTTAATAATCGACTAAACGACTAAACAAATAAACATTAAACACTAACCATACATGACACCCTTAAACGTACTATTACAAATACAAGCAACAGGCGAAGCTGCTAGTCAAGCGGCAGAAAGCACCGCACAAGCAGCGCAAGAATCTATCAATTATTGGGAATTAGCACAAAAAGGTGGTCCTTTTATCATGATTCCCATGCTTATCATGTCGTTCATTGCTGTTTACATCTTTATTGAACGTTGGGTAGCTATCAACAAGGCATCGAAAGAAGACAAAACATTTATGGACCGTATCAAAGACTATATATTAGATGGCCAAATTGATTCGGCAACCAACCTATGCCAACAAACCAACACACCTGCTGCTCGTATGATTGAAAAAGGTATTTCGCGTTTGGGCAAACCCATGAACGACGTATTAGTAGCCATCGAAAACGTAGGTAACATTGAAACCAACAAATTGGAAAAAGGATTCAATATTTTGGCTACCATTGCTGGTGGTGCTCCTATGTTGGGATTCTTAGGAACCGTTATTGGTATGGTACAAGCCTTTTACGACATGGCCAGCGCAGGCAATAACGTTGACATTTCGGTTCTTTCTAGCGGCATTTACACCGCCATGATTACCACCGTAGCTGGTTTGATTGTAGGTATTGTTGCTTATTTTGCCTACAACGTATTGGTTTCAAGACTAGACCAAGTGGTACAAAAAATGGAAACCCGTACCATGGAATTTATGGATTTGCTAAACGAACCCATCAACTAATTACACATGGCTATAAAAAAACGAAATAAGGTTAACCCAACGTTTAGTATGTCGTCTATGACCGACTTGGTATTCTTGTTGCTTATTTTCTTCATGATTACCTCGACGGTGGTAACCCCTAGTGCTATCAAGTTGGTGCTACCCCAAAGTAGCAGTCAGGCTACTGCAAAACCTATTACCAGGGTATTTATTGATGCCAACTTGCAATTCTACGTAGCCACAGGCAGCGAAGAAGAACGTGCTGTTGCCTTTGAAGAGATAGAACCTTTCTTGCAAGGTGTAGTCGCAGCCGAACCCGAAATGTACGTAGCACTCTATGCAGATGAAACTGTACCCTATCGCGAAATTGTTCGCGTATTGAACATTGCCAATAAAAACAAGTTTAAATTAGTGATTGCCACCCGTCCCGTACGAGAATGATATCAAAAAAGGAAAATAAAGATGGCAAAATTGCTGGTGTTATAGGCAGTATATTGGTACACCTATTGCTTTTGCTAGCACTCCTATTTTGGGGATTGGAGGCCTTTATACCTGACACAGGAGAAGAAGGCCTTACTGTCAATTATGGCACCTCTGATATGGGCGATGGTATGTTTGAACCAGCATCCCAAGAGGCCATAGAGGATCAGTTAGAGCCAGAATATCAACCTCAGCCAGAACCTACGACGCCACCAATAACAGAAGCACCAACAATACCTTCGCAATCTGACTTACAGACACAAGACATCGAAGAATCGTTAGAAGTGAAAGAGGCGCGCGAAAAGGCTGAAAAAGAAAAAGAACTAGAGCGCAAACGCCAAGAAGAGCTACGCAAACAGCAAGAAGCCGAAGCCAAACGCATTGCAGAAGAAAAGCGCATTGCCGAAGAAAAACGCAAGGAAGAAGAAGCGAAAAAGAAAGCCCAAGAAGAAGCCGCCAAAAAAGCACAATCTGCTGGCAAAGTATTTGGCAGCGGAGGAACTGGCACCGACACCTCGTCAAAAGGTGAAGGCGTAACTGGCAACCAAGGCAACCAAGGTAATCCTTTGGGCGACGCCAATTCCACTAATCGCAATGGTGGCGGAACTGGAGATGGCCATAGTTATAACCTAACCGGCAGATCCATTATCGGAAAGATACCTGAACCTTCTTACAACAAAAACATTGAAGGTGTTATTGTTGTAAGCATCGAAGTAAATGCTGCAGGTACGGTTATCAATGCCAAAGCAGGCGCAGCAGGCACCACTATTTCTGACGCAACATTACGTAACCAAGCTGTGGCAGCTGCCTACAAAGCTAAATTCAATAATATCAGTAGCAACACTACTCAATCAGGAACTATAACTTATCGATATAAATTAAACTAACCATAATGAGCGATCAACGTTACAACCTACGCGGCGTATCGGCATCAAAAGAAGATGTACACAACGCCATTAAAAACATTGACAAGGGTTTATACCCCAAAGCCTTTTGCAAAATTATTCCTGATATTTTGGGAGGCGACAGCGAGTATTGCAACATCATGCACGCCGATGGCGCTGGCACCAAATCGTCACTAGCCTACCTTTACTGGAAAGAAACTGGCGATTTGTCGGTATGGAAAGGCATTGCACAAGATGCCCTTATCATGAACATCGACGACCTTTTGTGCGTTGGTGCAGTAGACAACATTTTGGTATCGTCTACCATTGGTCGTAACAAGTTGTTGATTCCTGGCGAGGTAATTTCTGCCATCATCAACGGAACCGACGAACTATTGGCAGAACTACGCGAAATGGGCATTGGCGTGTACGCTACCGGTGGTGAAACCGCCGACGTGGGCGACTTGGTTCGTACCATCATTGTAGACAGTACCGTAACCTGCCGCATGAAACGCAGCGACGTCATCAACAACGCCAACATCAAACCCGGCAACGTTATTGTAGGTTTGGCATCGTTTGGACAAGCTACCTACGAAAAAGAATACAACGGCGGTATGGGTAGCAACGGTTTAACCTCAGCTCGTCACGACGTATTTGCCAACTATTTGGCACAAAAATACCCCGAGAGCTACGACGCTTCGGTTCCTGCAGATTTGGTTTATTCGGGCGGTTTGAAATTGACCGATAGCGTAGAAGGTTCGCCCATTGATGCTGGTAAATTGGTACTCTCTCCTACCCGCACCTACGCACCTGTGGTAAAAAAACTATTGGATCAATTGCGTCCACACATCGATGGTATGGTACACTGCTCGGGCGGTGCACAAACCAAAGTATTGCACTTTGTAGAAAACGTACACGTTATTAAAGATAACTTATTCCCAGTGCCTCCACTTTTCAAAACCATCCAAGAACAAAGTGGTACCGATTGGAAAGAAATGTACAAAGTGTTCAACATGGGCCATCGTTTAGAGGTGTACATCGATCCTGCTTACGCAGAACAAGTTATTGAAATCTCTAAATCGTTTGGCATTGATGCTCAAATTATTGGCCGTATCGAAGAAAGCGACCATACACAGCTAACCATCCAAAGCGAATTTGGTACGTTTACTTATTAATTAAGTCGAAAGTCACAAGTCAAAAGTCGAAAGTTGCGATTAAGCAAGAGCAGAACAAATTTATTTGTTATGCCGAGCGTGAGCAACTTCATGAGCGAAGCGAATAAAGTCAAAAGTAGGGACGCACGGCTCGTGCGTCCGTGGTTCAAAATCGCAACACATCAACGACTCACCGACTCACCGACTCACCATCTATTCGGGCACTTCGACAGGCTCAGTGACCGAATAGGGTCGATTCACCGATTCACCGATTAGTCAAAAATTATATGGCCGAAAGTTCATTATTAGAAAAAATAGAAGGTTTATACCACAAATTCGACGAGGTATCGACCCTGATTACCGACCCTTCGGTAATTGCCGATATGCGTCGTTTTGTAAAACTAAACAAAGAATACCGCGATTTGGAACAAATTGTGAACGCGGGCAATAAATACAAAACCATTTTGGCACACATTGCCGAAGCCAAGGAGTTGTTACAAACCGAAAGCGACCCCGACTTGCGCGAAATGGCCAAAGCCGAATTGGACGAATTGGAGCCTCAAGTAGCTCCAATGGAAGAAGAAATCAAGCTGTTGCTGATTCCTGCCGACCCCGAAGATGCTAAAAATGCCATCGTCGAAATTAGAGGCGGTACCGGTGGCGACGAAGCCGCTATTTTTGCTGGCGACCTATTCAAAATGTACAGCAAATACTGCGAAATGAAAGGTTGGCGCTTAGAGGTAACTTCGATGAACGAAGGTACATCGGGCGGTTACAAAGAAATTGTATTCAATGTAACGGGCGAAGGCGTGTACGGCATTTTGAAATACGAATCGGGCGTACACCGTGTTCAACGCGTTCCTGCTACCGAAACACAAGGCCGTGTGCATACCTCGGCAGCTACCGTAGCCGTTCTTCCCGAAGCCGACGAATTTGATGTAGAAATCAACGAAGGCGAAATTAAATGGGATACCTTCCGTTCCAGTGGAGCCGGTGGTCAGAATGTAAACAAGGTGGAATCGGGTGTGCGTTTGCGTTACATGTGGAAAAACCCAGTAACCGGTACGGTAGAAGAAATTTTGATTGAGTGTACCGAAACCCGCGACCAACCTAAAAACCGCGAACGTGCCCTATCGCGCTTGCGCACCATGATTTACGACCGAGAACACCAAAAATACTTGGATGACATTGCATCGCGCCGTAAAACCATGGTATCAACTGGCGACCGTAGTGCTAAAATTAGAACCTACAACTATCCACAAGGACGTATTACCGATCATCGCATCAACTATACCATATACAACCTAAATGCTTTTATGGGCGGCGATATTCAAGACTGCATAGACCACCTTATTGTAGCCGAAAATGCCGAACGCATGAAAGAAAGTCAGTTATAATGTTTTATCGGTCACTGAGCCTGTCGAAGTGCCCGATAAAATTAAATTAATATAAGCGGGGGCTTCGACAAGCTCAGCCACCGCCTAAAAACAAGCCTATATGACACGAGAAGAACTTTTTGAGAACATCAAACGCAAAAAATCGTTTCTTTGCGTTGGTTTGGACACCGATATTACCAAAATTCCCGAGCATCTTTTTGAAAACGAAGATGCCATGTTTGATTTTAACAAAGCCATTATTGATGCCACCGCGCCTTACTGCGTAGCATACAAACCCAATTTGGCTTTTTACGAAAGCATTGGCTTAGCAGGATGGGATGTTTTGGAAAGAACCATCGACTACATCAAAACCAACTATCCAGACCAATTCTTGATTGCTGATGCTAAACGTGGCGACATTGGTAACACATCGGCCATGTATGCTCGCACTTTCTTTGGTAACATGGATTTTGATACCGTAACCGTAGCACCTTACATGGGCGAAGACAGCGTATCTCCTTTCTTGTCGTATCCTGGCAAATTTGTTACCCTATTGGCGCTAACTTCTAACAAAGGAGCTTTCGATTTCCAACTTATCGAAGACAAAGAAGACGGCAAACGCTTGTTTGAAAAAGTGTTGGAAACCTCTAAAAAATGGGGCAACGAAGATCAATTGATGTACGTAGTAGGTGCTACCAAAGCCGAAATGCTATCGGACATTCGTAAAATTGTTCCAGACAGTTTCTTGTTGGTACCAGGTGTTGGTGCACAAGGTGGCAGTTTGCAAGCCGTTGCACAATACGGTATGAACAGCCAATGCGGTTTGTTGGTAAACTCATCGCGTGCCATCATTTACGCCGACAACAGCGAAAACTTTGCCGAAGCAGCTGGTAAAGCCGCTGCCGAAGTACAAGCCGAAATGGCCGAACTACTCCAAGCACACAACCTTATCTAATCGATAATGGCGAATAAAAAGAAAATCATTAACGACCCTGTTTTTGGTTTCATTACCTTGCCCAGCGAATTGTTGTACGATTTATTGCAACATCCGCTGGTGCATCGCTTAACACGCATCAAGCAGTTAGGCTTAACGTCGTATGTCTACCCTGGCACACAACACACCCGTTTTCAACACTCGTTGGGTGCCTTGCATTTGATGACCGAAGCCATCAAAACCTTGCAAAACAAAGGGAACGAAATTACTGACGACGAAGCCAATGCTGTTTACGCAGCTATTTTACTGCACGATTTAGGTCATGGACCTTTTTCGCATACGTTAGAAGATTTCTTTTTCACCAACCACTCGCACGAAGAGGTGGGTTTAGCCCTTATCGAACAACTCAACCAAGATTTTAACGGCAAGCTAGACCTTACCCTTCAAATTTTACGCGGCACCTACCCCAAAGGTTACTTACACGAATTGGTATCGGGACAATTGGACATGGACCGATTGGACTACCTACGACGCGACAGTTTCTTTTCGGGCGTTACCGAGGGCAACATTGGTTCGGCACGCATCATCAAGATGCTCAACATCAAAAACGATAAATTGGTGGTAGAAGCCAAGGGCATCTATTCTATCGAGAACTTTTTGATGAGCCGACGCTTGATGTATTGGCAAGTTTACCTGCACAAAACAGCATACGCCGCCGAAATCATGCTGCACAAAACCATGCTCCGTGCTCGCTATGTAGCGGGGCAAGACCCTACCCTTTTTGGTAGCGAGTCGCTGCGCTATTTCTTGCAACAAGGAGCAACCAAGTTAAGCCAAGAGGCGCTGCAACATTTCACTCAATTGGACGACTCCGATATTTGGGTAGCCCTAAAATCGTGGTGTCATCACCCCGACAAAGTGTTATCGCTCTTAAGTAACGGAATTGTTAATCGTCGCATCTTTAAAGTGGAGATTTCCAACACTCCCTTCGACGAAAATTACCTATTGGAGCGAGCCAATCTATTAGCTCAACAATTGCAACTTTCACCACAAGATGTTGACTTCCTAACATCGTACAAGAAGGTTACCAACAACCTGTACCGAGAAGACGACAATGCCATTGACATCCTGTTTAGCGATGGAACTACCAAGCGAATTTCGGAAGCATCGGACATGTTCAATTTGGATGTACTTTCCAAACCGATACACAAGTACTATTACTGTCATTTTAGAACTTAAAATTTGTTTATTCTATTAAAAAAATGTAACTTTGTACAAATTTTGACTATATGGAATTTTCTGCAACACAATTAGCCGCTGTACTAAAAGGAACCATCGAAGGAGATGCCAATGCACTTGTTCACGACTATGCAAAAATAGAAGAAGGCAAACCTGGCACTTTATCCTTTTTATCGAATCCTAAGTACGAAAACTACCTTTACGAAACCGAGGCAAGCATTGTGTTAGTCAACAACGATTTTAAGCCTACTAAACCCGTTAAAGCAACCTTAATTAGAGTACCCAATGCCTATTTAGCATTGGCTACATTGCTTCAAATGGCAGATCAATACAAACCCGGCAAATCGGGCATTGATCCAACCGCGCAAATTGCAGCATCGGCTACCGTTGGTAAGAATTGTTACATCGGTCCATTTGTTTATATTGGCGAAAATGTTGTCATTGGCGATAATACCCAAATTTACTCACATTGTGCCATCAACGAAAATGCTAAAATTGGTAGTAACAACATCCTATACAACGGCGTAGTGGTTTACCATGAATGCGTTATTGGCAACAACTGTATTTTCCATGCTGGAGCAATTGTAGGTGCTGATGGTTTTGGATTTGCCAAAAATCCAGATGGTTCGTACTTTAAAATGCCTCAAAACGGCAATGTTATTGTAGAAGATAACGTAGAAATTGGAGCCAATACCTGCATTGACAGAGGTAGCATGGGTCCTACCATTGTACACAGTGGTGTTAAACTAGACAATCATATTCAAATTGGACACAATGCCGAAATCGGTAGCAATACGGTTATGGCGGCTTGCACAGCTGTTGCAGGATCGGCCAAAGTTGGCGAAGAATGTATTTTTGCTGGCTTTGTAGGCATTGCAGGACACATTAGTGTGGCCGACAGAACCAGTGTGGGTGCATTCTCTGGCGTTACCAAAGGGGTAAGAAACCCAGGGCAAGCTTACCATGGTCCTACCGCTCTTCCTGCTATGCAAAACAAAAAAGCGTTTGCCGTGTACAAGAACCTACCCGATTTGAGAAAAGAATTCTACGAACTTCAAAAAGAAGTTGCAGCCCTAAAAGAACTATTAAAACAAAAAGACTAAGATGGTACAACATACGCTAGCACAAGCATTCACTCTTAACGGGAAAGGATTGCACACCGGTTTGCAAATTACTGCTAAGTTTTGCCCAGCAGCAGAAAATGCTGGCATCAAACTTATTCGTACCGACCTACCCAATCAACCCGTTATTGAAGCCTTAGCATCGAACGTGGCTGCTACCGAACGTGGCACCGTAGTTGCCAACGGCAATGCAGCGGTTAGCACCATCGAACATGCCATGGCAGCACTGATGGCGTACGGCATCGATAACTGTACTATCGAAATCAACGCTCCCGAGATGCCTATTTTGGACGGAAGCGCTCAGTGGATTGTAGCCGCCATTAAAGAAGCAGGCATTGTAGCACAAGAAGCACCTCGTCGCTACTTTGAGGTAAAAGAAAAAATGGAATTCGAGCACAATGGTTCATCCATTACCCTTCTGCCCAGCGATCATTTTTCGGCCGAAGTGCACGTTGATTTTCATTCGCCTATTCTTCCGCCTCAGGTTGCCACCCTAGAATCGCTTACCGATTTCGAGAACGAAATAGCAGCGGCACGTACCTTCGTTTTTGTACGCGAAATTGCTCCGCTGTTGCAACATAACCTTATTAAAGGTGGCGATTTAGACAACGCCATCGTTATTTACGACAAAGAAATGTCGCAACAAGAGGTTGACAACTTGTGTAACCTACTCAACATTCCCACCATCGAAATATCGGAATTAGGATACTTAAACAGAAAACCTTTGGTGTTTGAGAACGAACCTGCCCGCCATAAATTGCTTGATATTATTGGCGACTTATCGTTAATCGGGCTTCCTATTAAAGGAAAAGTAATTGCTCAAAAACCAGGTCATACCTTTAATACTCGAGTAGCCAAATTATTACTAGAAAAAATTGCATAATTTAATACCAAGCCTATGATATCACCTAATGCTTACGTACATCCAAATGCAAAACTAGGGAAAGATGTGATCATTGATGCCTTTGCCTACATTGACGATAATGTAGAAATTGGCGACGGTACTCACGTTTTTGCCAACGCTACCATTTTATCGGGTGCGCGCATTGGCAAAAACTGCCGTATCTTCCCTAGCGCTGTTATTTCTGCTATCCCTCAAGATTTAAAATTTAGAGGCGAAGAGACCACAGCAGTAATTGGCAACAATACCACTATCCGTGAGTGCGTAACCGTAAACCGTGGCACAGCATCAAGAGGAACTACCATTGTTGGTAGCAACTGTTTGCTAATGGCCTACTCTCACATTGCGCACGATTGTATTTTGCATGACAACATCATTATTGGCAATGCTAGTCAAATTGCAGGCGAGGTAGAAATTGACGACTGGGCTATTTTGAGCGGCAACTGTTTGATTCACCAATTCTGCCACATTGGTGCTCACATCATTATGCAAGGTGGATCACGCACCAGCAAAGACGTACCTCCTTACGTAACAGCAGGTCGCGATCCTTTGGCATTTGCCGGTATCAACCTAATTGGTTTGCGTCGTCGCGGTTTCTCGTCCGACCAAATCCAAACCATCCAGGAATGCTATCGTGCCTTGTATCAATCGGCATTAAACACCAGTCAGGCCATCGAAAAAATCGAAGCAGAATTACCTGCATCACCCGAAAGAGATACTATATTAAATTTCTTAAAGACTTCACAACGCGGCATTATTCGCGGATACCAAGATTGATAAACCATTATGGAAGAAGTAGCAAAGAAATCGCTGAATTTCATTGAAGAGATTGTAGAAAAAGATTTAAAAGAAGGTAAAAACGACAATCGATTACAGACTCGTTTCCCACCCGAACCCAACGGATATTTACACATCGGTCATGCTAAAGCTATTTGCATGGACTTTGGCATTGCCCAACGTTACGGAGGTATTTGCAACCTTCGTTTTGACGATACTAACCCTAGCAAAGAAGATGTAGAATACGTTGACTCTATCCAAGAAGACATTAAATGGCTTGGATTTGAATGGGGCAACATTTACTATGCATCCGACTATTTCCCACAATTATGGGATTTGGCCGTTCAGCTTATCAAAGACGGGAAAGCATACATCGACGAGCAATCGGCCGAAGAAATTGCCAAACAAAAAGGTACTCCTACCACTCCTGGTACCGAGAGCCCCTACCGTAACCGTCCTGTAGAAGAAAACTTGGCACTGTTTGCCAAAATGAACACAGGCGAAATTCCCGAAGGTGCTATGGTGCTTCGTGCAAAAATTGACATGGCTTCGCCTAACATGCACTTCCGCGATCCTATTATGTATCGCATCATTACCTCGCACCCACACCACCGTACCGGTACACAGTGGAAAGCCTATCCTATGTACGATTACGCACACGGACAATCGGACTATTTTGAAGGTGTTACCCACTCTATTTGTACCCTAGAATTTGTGGTACACCGTCCACTATACGATTGGTTTATCGATCAATTTGCTGATAGCGACTATCGCCCACGCCAATACGAATTTAACCGCTTGAACATTACCTATACCGTAATGAGCAAACGTAAAATGTTGCAATTGGTACAAGAAGGCGTTGTAGCAGGTTGGGACGACCCTCGTATGCCTACCATTTGTGGTTTGCGCCGCAGAGGTTATACCCCCGAAGCCATTCGCGATTTTATTGACCGCATTGGTTACACCAAAGTAGACGGTATGATTGACGTATCGCTTTTGGAACACTCCATTCGCGAAGACCTTAAACCCAAAGCGCACCGTGTTAGTGCTCTATTCGACCCTATTAAATTGGTTATCACCAACTATCCAGAAGGTCAAAAAGAGTACATGACTACCGATAACAACCCCGATAACGAAGCCGCAGGCACTCGCGAAATGCCATTTGGCAAAGAGATCTTTATTGAAAGAGGCGACTTTATGGAAGACGCTCCCAAAGATTTCTTCCGCCTTACCCCTGGAGGTCGCGAGGTTCGTCTAAAAAGCGCTTACATTATTCAATGCACTGGTTGCGAAAAAGACGAGAACGGTCAAGTTACTACCGTTTACTGTACCTACGACCCCGATACCAAAAGCGGTACCGAAGGCAGCAAACGCAAAGTTAAAAGTACCATCAACTGGTTGGACAAAGATGGTTGCATAGAAGCAGAAGTTCGTTTATACGACCGCTTATTTAAGGTAGAAGACCCTGCTGCGTACGATGGCGATTTCCACGATCTACTAAACGAAGATTCATTGGAAATAAAAACAGCCTTAGTAGAAAAACACTTAGAAGGCGCACAAGCAGGCGATCATTTCCAATTCCTAAAAATTGGTTACTTTACGGTAGACAAAGACAGCCAAGATGGCAAACTTATTCTAAACCGCACCGTATCGCTAAAAGACAATTGGGCCAAGAAATAAGCCACATAAAGGCATTAAAAAATCCGCTTCGTTATTGAAGCGGATTTTTTGTTGGGTATTGAAAAGTATTACTCAATAATACCAAGCAATTTAGCGTTTTTAGTGATTTTTTCTACTGCTTCGTCAATTTGATCGAAAGTGTGCGTAGCCATTAGCGAAATACGGATAAGTGTATCTTGCGATGGAACTGCAGGAGAAACCACAGGGTTAACAAATACGCCATCATCCATAAGCATACGGGTTAGGCGGAATGTTTTTTCGTTGTCACGCACATAAAGAGGAATAATAGGAGTAGTTGTGTGACCTGTTTCAAATCCTTTGTCTTTGAAAGCTTGAAGCATTCTGTTGGTGTTATCCCACAATGCTTGTTGACGCCATCTTTCTTCTTCCATTACTTCTAGAGCAGCCAACACTGCACCTGCAGCAGCAGGAGTGATACTAGCACTAAAGATAAGGGTACGTGAGTTATGTTTTAGGTAGTTGATTACATCTTTGTTAGAAGCGATGAAACCACCAATGGTAGCCAACGATTTACTAAAGGTACCCATTACTAGTTCTACATCGTTTTGTACACCAAAGTGTTCGCAAACCCCAGCACCTGTTGCACCAAATACGCCAAGCGAGTGAGCTTCGTCAATCATAATAGAAGCGTTGTATTTTTTAGCCAAATCTACCATTTCAGGAAGTTTTGCTACGTCGCCTTCCATCGAGAACACACCGTCAGCTACAATCAATTTAATTTTATCGGGTTCGCATTGTTGTAGGAATTTTTCCAAGTGTTCCATATCGTTGTGACGATATTTGAACTGTTTAGCCATGCTTAGACGAGAACCTTCAATAATAGAAGCGTGATTTAAGCGGTCTAACAAAAGATAATCTTCTCTACCACCTAGGCAAGGAACTACACCCGAGTTTACTGTAAAACCAGTTGCATATACAAGAGCTTCTTCTTTACCTACCAATTTGGCAAGTTTTTCTTCCAACTCAATGTGAATATCCAACGTACCGTTTAAGAAACGAGAACCAGCACAACCTGTACCGTATTTTTCTACAGCCTTAATAGAACCTTCTTTAATTTTTGGGTGATTCGTAAGACCTAAGTAACTGTTTGATCCAAACATCAATACTGGTTTTCCATCAATTTGCACCACTGTGTCTTGGTCTGATGAAATGGGTCTAAAATAAGGATAGACGCCGGCTGCTTTTGCTTTTTGAGGCACATCATATTGTGCTAAGCGTTCACTTAATATACTCATATGAATGTTATTTAGATAATACAAAGTTACATCTTTTTTTTTACATACCAATAGTTATTGGTTGATTGTTAACAGTCCTTCTGGCAAATCGAGGTATAAAGCCTTATTTTTATGATCGATATCGACAATAAAGTCTTCTACCGCAGGTATCATTACCATTTCATCGCTGTCGGTTACCACACAAAACAATACATTATCGGTTTGGTCGTTAATTTCTTCAATTTTACCTACCAACAAACCTTCGTTAAATACATCAAATCCTACAAAATACTGATAGCTAACTTGTTCAGCTTCTTCTTGCAACGACAAAGGCAAGTAAACCTCTTTACCCACCAATGCTTTAGCCTTCCATTCGGTACCAATACCCTCTACCTGCATCAACCATGCTGTATCGTTTTGATAGCGACGCGAGGTAATAAAAAAAGGCACAAACAAACCATCCATGTTCAGAACAATGTATTCACATTCGTCCAACACGTCGGTATTGCCTATGCACACCCACTCGCCCGATACGCCATGCGTACGGCTAATCTTTCCCGCTAAAAACAATTCTTGCTGTGTAATCATGCTTGCTGATTTAATGCCAAAGGTGCGTTTAATTCATATACGTGCGATACGCATGCAGGAATTTCGCTCCTATAGTGTGTAACAAAGATAAGGCTTTTATTGGATTGTTGTGCAAAATCGTCAATCAATTTTAAACACCTGCTTTTGTTCACGCAGTCCATGCCATGAAAAGGTTCGTCCAAAATGAGCAATTGCGGATTTTTTATCAAGGCACGCGCAAACAACAACACGCGTTGCTCCCCTGCCGATACGCGCAAGAAAGGTTTGTCGGCCAAATGGGCGATACCCAAAGCTTGCATCAGCAAAAGTGCCTGATTGGTTTGCTCCTCACTGCAACGTTGATACAACCCTACACTATCAAAATAGCCCGATTGTACCACTTTTAAACAAGGCACATTTTCTCGATAATACAAATGCATTTCGGACGATGTATACCCAATGCGTTTTTTTATTTCCCAAATGCTTTCGCCCGATCCTCTTTTTCTGTCAAACAACCAGATGGGCAACGAATAGGCCTGTGGATTATCGGCAAAAATATAGCTAAGCAAGGTAGATTTTCCCGATCCATTAGGACCTAACAACGCCCATTTTTCACCTTTCTCAATGCGCCAGGTTACATCGGGTTGAAAGATCAATCCTTCGTACTGAATGCATACTTTTTTCATCTCCACTACCGCTTGATAATCTTCGCTCCCCAGCGACATCGATTCAAAAGAATAAGCGGCACAAGCAGGTGCATTGACTGCTGGAATGTTATAGTTTTTAATGGGTCCTGCATACACCGTTTTACAGGCATCCAAATGCAATAAATGGGTAGTACTTCTTGGAATATCGCGGGCATCAGCCACCAAACAAAGCAACTGTGTACCCTGCTTTGCTAGGGTTTCAAACACCTCTTCCATCAGCCCTCTGGTAGCCTCGTCCAAACCGATATACGGATTGTCGAATACCATCATACGTGGTTTTTCTAGCAATGCCTTCGCAATGAGTAATCGGCGCAACTGCCCACTCGACAAGGTTATAAGTCGATGTGTCAGCAAAGACTGCAATTGGAAGATTTCAATTACCTTTTGCAGCCAACAAATATCGTCGGCAGGTTGTAAAATTTCTTGCACGGTAGGATACCAATCTACCTCGTACACATTAAAGCGCTGTTGGTAGTAAGCATCCCTAAAATCGGAGAACGAATAGGTAGACTGAAAGTGAATGGTTTTGATAAACTGACGGGGGTAAATGAATGCCGTGGTTTTGCTTCTTTCCTCGTCCATAAAAGGATAGTCGATACTACCACTTGCCAAGCCATATCGCCCACTTATAATTTCGCTAAGAAGCGTTTTTCCACTTCCGTTGGGACCGTAAAAAGTCCAAACTTCGCCTTTGTTCATCGTAAAAGAAAACGCAGACGGAAAGGTAACATCCGGAATACGTGGTACTACGTCTATCAGCTTTATAAATGCATCCATAAACACACATTATTTATACGCCACAAAGATAACCATTATTTGCCTAATTTGCATTTTATTGTTACCTTTGTGCATCATTTTAAATACCGTATAGATATGCTACGTATTGCCGTACAAGCCAAAGGACGCTTACACGAAGAAACCATGACCATGCTCGAAGAATCGAGCATTAAATTAGATTTAGGCAAACGCAAATTATTGGTTGCCTCTAAATCGTTCCCTGTAGAAGTTTTATTTTTACGCGACGACGATATTCCACAAGCTGTAGCCACAGGCATTGCCGACGTGGGTATTGTAGGCGAAAACGAATTTGCAGAAAGAGGCGAAGATGCTGCTATCATCAAACGCCTTGACTTTAGCAAATGCCGCCTATCGTTGGCCATCCCCAAAGATGTTAACTATCCTGGCGTAGAGTGGTTCAATGGAAAACGCATTGCCACCTCTTACCCTAATATTTTACGTCAATTCCTAGACAAAAACAACGTAAAAGCCGATATTCACGTTATTACAGGTTCTGTAGAAATTGCTCCTAGCATCGACCTTGCCGATTGTATTTTCGACATTGTTAGCTCTGGTGGCACCTTGGTTACCAACAACTTAAAAGAAGTAGAAGTAGCCATGTATTCAGAAGCCTTGATGATTGGCAACAAAAACCTATCGGAAGAAAAACAAGCCATCTTGAACGAATTGTTGTTCCGTTTTGACTCGTTCAAGAACGCCGAAGGTAAAAAATACATCATCCTTAATATTCCTAACGATAAAATAGACGAAGTTTGCGCCCTACTTCCTGGCATGAAATCGCCCACCGTTACCCCATTGGTACAAGAAGGATGGTCGTCGCTTCAATCGGTTATCGAAGAAAAAACATTCTGGGACATCATCAACCAACTTAAAAACATTGGTGCCGAAGGCATTTTGGTGGTTCCTATCGAAAAAATGATTCTATAAAACATGCAAATTATATCCAATCCTTCGCGCGAAACGTGGGCATCATTGTTGGAACGTCCACACATCAACAGCCAAAACCTTACCGCCATTGTCGATGAGGTGCTTTGTCGCATTCGCCAAGAAGGAGACAATGCGGTTCGCGCATACGAGCTACAATTTGACAAAGCTAACCTTACCGATTTACAAGTAAGTGAAGCAGAAATCAAGGAAGCAGAAGCCTTGGTAAGCGACGAATTGAAAAAGGCGTTGCAAATTGCCAAAGAAAACATTGCGACCTTCCACGCAGCACAAAAGCATACCCTACCCAAGGTAGAAACTACCCAAGGGGTTACTTGCTGGCAAAAAGCAGTACCCATTGAAAAAGTAGGTTTGTACGTGCCTGGCGGAACTGCACCCTTGTTCTCTACCGTGCTTATGCTTGCTATTCCTGCGCAAATTGCCGGTTGTCAAGAAATTGTGCTTTGTACCCCTCCCAACGCAGAAGGCAAAATCAACCCTATTATCTTGTATGCCGCTCAACTATCGGGCGTTAGCAAGGTATTTAAGATAGGTGGCATTCAGGCCATTGGTGCCATGGCTTATGGTACCGAAAGCGTACCCAAAGTGTACAAAATCTTTGGTCCAGGCAACCAGTACGTAATGGCAGCCAAACAACAAGTAAGTTTGCACGATGTAGCAATCGATATGCCAGCAGGTCCATCGGAAGTTGCAATTATTGCCGACGAAACCGCAAAAGTAGGTTCGGTAGTAGCCGACATGCTTTCGCAAGCCGAACACGGCAAAGACAGCCAATCCATCGTATTTACCACCAGCCCTGCATTGGCACAAGCATTGGTAGCAGAAATTGACGCTCAAGTAGCCGTTGCCCCCCGTAAGGATTTTATCAAATGTTCGTTAGAACACAGCAAGATTTTTATTCTTGATAATATGGACGATGTGGTTGCCATGTCGAACGAATATGCTCCCGAGCACCTCATTATTATGTGCAAGGATTATGCTTCTGTAGCCGAACAAATTACCAACGCAGGTTCTGTATTCATGGGTTACTACACCCCCGAAAGCGCAGGCGACTACGCATCGGGCACCAACCATACCCTACCCACCAGTGGCTACGCCAAAGCCTATAGCGGGGTAAACTTAGACAGTTATCTTAAAAAGATTACTTTCCAAGAAATTACCCAACAAGGCATTCAAAAATTGGCAGATACCATCGAAATTATGGCTGAAAACGAGCAACTAATGGCACACAAGTTCGCCGTAAGTATTCGAAAGCAATAAAAAGTATTTTTTTTCGCAAAAAAATCGTTTTTTTATTGGATAAAGCGAAAAAAGTTTTATATTTGCTTTCGTAAAATTGAAATTTATATCACACTTACTTAAAATTATTATTATGGAACAACTAGTAAAAGAAATCGAAGCTAAAATGGCTGAGTTTGCTAAAAACGCAAACGACCAAGTAGAAAAAGGTAACAAAGCTGCAGGTACTCGTGCTCGCAAAATTTCGTTGGACATCGAAAAATTGTTGAAACAATTCCGCAAAGACTCTATTGCAGCTGCAAAATAATTGCAATGTGATATACACATAAAAAGGGTGGATTAAGAATCCACCCTTTTTATTTTACTATGTAAGATGTTTATTATATGTTTGCCATCTTAATGGCAGTAATTCCCGCCTCTACTCCTTTGTTGCCCAAGCAACCACCACATCTATCCATGGCTTGTTGCAAGGTATTCACCGTTAGCAATCCAAAGATAACAGGAACCATGCCTTTTTGTGCATTCAAATAAGCAATGCCTTGTGTTGTGCCCCCACACACATAATCAAAGTGTGGAGTATCGCCTTGAATAACGCAACCTAAAACAATAATAGCAGCATAACCACCTTGCTCTTGAAAACGCTTGGCTGCGTAGGTCAATTCAAAAGCACCGGGTACATGCACCACATCAATTTGTTCTACGCCATTTTCATTCAATGCTTGTACAGCACCTTCTAACAAAGCAAACGTCACATCGCTGTTCCAATCTGCCACAGCAATTGCGTAACGTTGCTTTGCCACGATCTCTTTGCATGGCATGCAAGCGGGATCGTACTCCGATAAATTATGCAAACAGCTAGCCATTATTTCGACAAAGCTTCGATGAATTTATCAATATTAGTAACATCAGCATTGCCTTCAACAATACCGTTGTATTCAGTTTTAATTTTACGATAGGTTTCCAATGCCTTATCGTTTTGATTCATCGACTCATAAACACGTGCTAATTTGAACAAATAGATAGCTGCAACAGCGCTGTTTTCGCTTTTAGCGGCTTCTTCGAACGATTTAATAGCACTTTCGTTATCGCCTTTTTGTACATAGCAGTCACCAATGGTACCTTTAACTGTAGCTTCCAATACTTTGCTATCACCATCGTATTCCATTAGATAGGTTAAGGCATTGTCATAATCGCCCAATCTGTAATAAGAAATACCTGCGTATGCATTTGCTAAGTCTCCACTAGGCGTATTTGAGTATTCTTCTGCAATTGCAATAAAACCAATAAAATCAATACTATCACCTTCTACTGCTTTTTTATAGTCAGAGGTCATAAAATATTCTTGACCTTTAACCATCATAGTGGCAGCCTCTTCGTTCGCTGGTAGTTGAACAAGATAGTGATATCCTAACCAACCCGCAATCAAAGCGATAATTACTCCAAAAGCAATCATCAATTTCTTTTGGTGTTTTTCAATAAATGCTTCCGATGTTAGCACAGCATTTTCCAAGTTTTCCAACTCTTGAGGATTTTCTACGTTTGTTTTCTTTTTTGTTGCCATAATATAATAGGTCTTTGTTTATAATTCCTTTTCTAAGAACGCAAAGATACAAAAATAAATGAAAGAATAGAAAGGAAGCACGAATAAATTTGATACACCGCAGGCAAACTACATAAGGGCGAAGATTGTTGAGGCGCTTCATTCAAAGCCTACGCTCTTCGCGGCATTTTTGTTTTTCCTCGCTAAAAATGCGATGTCCGCTTCGCTTCTTAACGCATTTTATTAACGCTCGTCATACACAAAAATGTATCTCCGCTCAATCACGATGTCTTTTCATCGAACCGCCTCAACGCCTAAACGCCTAAACGACTAAACATCGACTCTCCGAATCACCAAATCACCGAATCACCATCTATATCGTGAGCGAAGCGAACAAATAAACGATTTAATAAAAAAATCATCCCATTTTTTTGGATATTAAAATTCTTTTCATACCTTTGCAGTGCTTTTGAAAAGCAAATAATGGTTCCTTGGCCGAGTGGTTAGGCACCGGTCTGCAAAACCGTCTACAGCAGTTCGAATCTGCTAGGAACCTCTAAGAGAATGACACTAGTCGTTCTCTTTTTTTTTGCTATCCCTCCTTCTCTACGCCTAAACGATTCATTCGGGCACTTTTTCCCTATCGGTCAACAACACGTCGACAAGCTCAGTGACCGAATAGGGTCGCCTAAACGACTAAACGAATAAACGACTAAATTTTGTCATTTACTGCTAATTTCGTATCTTTGCACCTTATTATGCATAAAAATACGTAATCTGCACTATGAAAACAGTTATAGAGCCATCTATCATCGATGGCATCATGCAAGAACTAGAAATTAAAGACATACAAACCGCATCCATTCGTCAAATTGGTGCATTGGTACGCAAAGCCGAAATGGCTACCGGACAAGAATACATCCACTTTGAGATGGGCATTCCTGGACTTCCCCCTTCTGCTGTTGGCGTACAAGCCGAATGCGAAGCCCTTCAAAAAGGCGTTGCATCGCAATATCCCATTATCGATGGTATTCCAGCTTTAAAACAAGAAGCCTCTCGCTTTATCAAAGCCTTTTTGAATACCGACATCGACCCAGAAGGATGTACCCCAACTGTAGGTTCCATGCAAGCATCATTTGCTTCGCTTATGCTTTGCTCGCAGTTGGATCCTAAAAAAGATACCATTTTATACATCGACCCAGGTTTCCCTGTACAAAAAATGCAGGCAAACGTAATTGGCGCTAAAATTGCCTCGTTCGATATTGCCGATTACCGCGACGAGAAACTACGCGAAAAATTAGAAAGTTACTTTAAGCAAGGCAACATTTGTGCGGTTCTTTATTCTAGCCCCAACAACCCATCTTGGATGTGCTTGAACCATCAAGAATTGCAAATCATTGGCGAATTAGCTACCAAATACGATGTTATTGTTATCGAAGACTTGGCCTACATGACCATGGACTTCCGTCAAGACTTTGGCATCCCATTCCAAGCACCCTATCAACCATCTGTATCGCACTATACCGACAACTACATTTTGTTGATGAGTGCCTCTAAAATTTTCAGCTATGCAGGTCAACGTATTGCAGTTGCTTGTATTTCCGATGCTTTGTACCACAGACACTACAACAGCCTTGCTGAACGTTACGGCATTGCACGTTTTGGTGCTGCCTACAGTTACGTATTTTTGTACACTTTCTCGTCGGGTGTATCGCACTCGGCACAATACGCCATGGCTGCCATGCTAAAAGCGGCTTGCGATGGTACTTATACCTTTGTGCAAGACGTAAAAGAATATGCTAATCGTACCGCTAAAATCAAAACTATTTTAGAACGCAATGGTTTCCATATCGTTTACGACAAAGACGGAGAATGCCCCGTTAGCGATGGCTTCTTCTTTACCATTGGCTATAAAAACATGTCTGGAGCCGAATTACTAAAAGAATTGTTGTATTACGGTGTGAGTGGCATCGACCTTGCTACCACCGGTTCTACCCGCGCTGGTATCAGAGCTTGTTCGTCGAACATTCTACCCCACCATTACCAATTGTTAGAAGAACGCTTGCAGCTTTTCAATCAAAACCATTAAGACCCAATACTATCATGAATCAATCGATTTATTTTGAACCACAAATCGAAACCATGTCGCGCCAAGATTTAGAGGCGCTACAACTGGAAAGACTCCAAGAAACCGTAAAACGTGCTGCTAAGGCACCTTACTATAAGAAAAGGTTTGAAGAAATGGGCATTTCGCCAGACGACATTAAGAGTTTGGCCGATTTGAGCAAATTGCCCTTTACTACCAAACAAGACATGCGCGA
>JAEIGA010003515.1_pt1 | contig 24514 bp, 25 predicted proteins | sample 9270691 | NCBI WGS metagenome assembly JAEIGA01 (sample SAMN17057246, study PRJNA624740) | gut metagenome | biome: biome; isolation source: fecal sample | host: Bos grunniens | place: China: Xizang | collected 2019
CCTGCGGCCCCGTGGATGCTGGCTCGTGCTTTTGCGAAGCATAGTAAGCACTGCCAGTGTGGATTTTCCGCGAGCCACGCGATGCGGGCAGCTGCTAATCGTGGCGCGATGGCGCTTTCAGCGCCCCACGATTCCTGCTCGCCCTCTAAGGACTGCATGTAGATTTAACGCGAGGACGCTAATCTTGACGTTCGCTACCGCTCTCTGCCACTCCTTACGGAGATGGCCGACGGAACACACCCTCTCCACCTTAATTAACGCTAACGCAAATCCGTCATCCTCGGGAGGCGGAATGCGAAGCATAACGCCTCTCGCGCCGAGGTGGCGGATTTGTAAGATTAGCGTACTTGCGTAAAAAAATACTACTCGCAAGACGGGGAGTGTAAAGGGCGTGAAAATGTGAAATGGGGAAGGGGTGACGTTCGCACCGCGCGCTGTCGCTAAAAAAACTCCCCTGCGACGTTGCCGTCGCAGGGGAGTGGTGCAGTGTTTATATGTTTTTTGAAATTTTTAGAGTGCGATCGCAGAGACGGGATCTTCATCCGTGACGCTCACACTGAAGAGAACGCCTTGACCAGACTGGTCGTCCACCAGAGGCAAGTTCACGGTAATCGTACCATCTGCTTCCAATACCGGGTCCTTCTTCGCCATGAACTTCGTCGAAATGCCCGTGCTCTTCTGCGTCACCGTTACCACGAGGAAACGTCCCGTGAGATTGCGCTTCGCAGCAGCTGCTACGCCTTTGAAGGTGCCGTAGAACGTGTCGCCAATCTTAGCCTGAATAGGTGCACCACCCTCATAGGTAGCACCGATCGTAACCGTCGCACCAGTGACCTTCTCAACAACGATGTTGCTGATTGTGCAAGTGCCACCAAAGGATCCGGCCACCTGCCCTGCGCGGTCAGAGCAAACGATTGTCACATTCTTGACCTGTTAATTCGTAAAAACCGTGCGAATTATACACATCCCCCCTTTGTTTTGCAAGAAATTCTCGCAAAAACTTTTAAAATTCACATAACCCATTCATTTTAAAATGATTATTTCATTCTGAAAAACACACTTTCCCGCCATAATACATCACTACCCCTACGGAAAATATTATTTTCACCTCTTAAGACGCCCCACGCAACGCCATGGAGACGCTACTCCCTGCCCCTGCCCCACGTGCGATTTGATGCTGCTCGCTCGGCAATAGTCACTAATGCCAATTGCCCATTAGAGCAATTGGTATCGGAGGTAAACAGCAGCGATGAATTTTAGAAGGTGCAGTCGTTATGGCTGCGGAGGGAGCGGTAGTGCGGATGGCAACTGCCAGGCGGTCCCACGATAATGTGGTCAATAAGGGGGATATTAACGGTCTTTCCAGCGGCGATGAGGGTACGCGTGGTCTCTAAATCGGCATCACTGGGGTCAAGATTGCCGCTGGGATGATTGTGCAAGATGATTACAGCGCAGGCATCAAAGAGGACGGCGCGCCGAAAGAGTGTCTTGGCATCAATGACGGTTTGGGCGCCAATACCCAAGGTGAGGGGTTGGGGCTGTTCAATGGGGCGACGGCGTTTATCAAGGTAAATTGCCCAAAAGCCCTCGCGATTAAAGTGTTTGACGTCATCAATGATGAGCCCAACGGCTTGTGCGGGGGTGAGGACTGCGCCTCGGGTGAGCTTTTCTTTAGGCGAATAGATGCGAAAGCCCACTTCAAATGCGGCGAGCAAGGTGGCGATTTTATCTTTACCGATGCCGCGCAGTTCGGGGGTGCGCTCAATAAAGGTTTTTAGGGTGCGGCTATCCCAGGTGCGGACTTTATCCAATCCCGTGAGCCCATCCAGAAAGCGTTGGGCCAACTCACACACATTGCAACCCTTTACGCCCGTACGCAACAGAATGGCAACCAATTCAGCATCGGTGAGCGATTCGGCACCATGAGAGAGTAATTTCTCACGCGGGCGCTCCTGTTCGGGGAGATCTGTCATTCGATTGGGCGCGGCTTCGGGCGCATTCAAGTCCGTTGGGGCTTCACTCATAACTGCCACTCCTGCGCCACCTTTTCGGCGAGGCTTTCCACCGTATCTCCACATTCACCACGAATCCACGTCACCTCAAACTGTCCGCGCAGATAGACCTCCTGACGACGGGCGAGTTGTCGAGTGCGAATCACGGTGCGTTCCTTCGCCTCAGCGAGCGACATTGTGCCATCAAGCACGGCAAAGGCTTCGGCATAGCCAATCGCCTGTGCGGCGGTGCGTGACCATTGAGGATAAAGCGTGCGCGCGCGTTCAGCCTCCTCCAAGAGACCTGCGGCGTACATCTCCTCTACGCGCCGCGCGATGCGTTGGTGCAATACGGCGCGATCCCACGTGAGGGCGGTAAGGGCGGGCTTCACCTTCTCCTGCCAACCGCCTGGCAATTCGCCCCCACTCTCCAAAATCTCCAAGGCACGCACTAAGCGACGTGGATTAGAAGGGTCAGCAATCGTTCGACCTGTGGCGGCTAAGCGCGCTTGCAATGCCTCTAATGGAAGCGCCTCCAACGTTGCACGCAGCGTAGGATTTGAGGGCGGCGAGGGATCCAGTCCCCTCAAGAGCGCGCTAAAGTAGAGTCCGGTTCCACCTGCCACAATGCACGGTGCGGAGGAAGCAGAGGCACGTTCGGCCTCATTTAACCACATGGCGGCAGAGAAATCCTCTGCGGGGGTTACGCAATCAATGCCGAAATACGGCACGTCACCACGTTCTGCTCGGCTCGGTTTGGCCGTGCCGATGTCCAATGAACAGTAGACCAACATCGCATCTGCCGACAAAATCACGCCACCTATGCGCTCTGCAAGCAGTTGGGCCACGGCGCTTTTTCCCGTGGCGGTCGCTCCAGCAAGGCAATAACGGCGAGCAGCACTCATGCGTTTTTCGTCCGCCACTGGAGGAGAATGAGGAGGAACACCGAGATGCAAATCGCGCAGTCGGCAATATTGAAGCACGGGAAATGATGGACGCCCCAATGGAAATCCAAGAAGTCTACCACATACCCAAGGCGAACACGGTCAATCAAATTACCAATAATCCCTGCGAAGAGCAGCCCCCCAACGGGAATCGCACGGCGTTCCTCCCCAAAGAGATGACGCCAAAAGAGGACACATGCGGTCATTGCGACCACCGCAAAGCCTGCCAACACGTAGTGGGCACCCTGAAACATCCCCCATGCCGCGCCCTGATTCCGCACATAGGTCAGGGAGAAAATCGGCCACACAGGAAGCGATTCGCCGAGGTAAAAGAGCCGTTCAACGATAACCTTTGTCACCTGGTCCGCCGCCAAAACGACGAGCCCAATCGCAATTGAGAGAAAAAGCAACTTTCGCATTAGCGCACCTTGATAAAGAGTAAGAAGAGAATGGGGAGCAATAAGGCCTGTAAGAGCAAGAAACGAATCACAACCTGTTGGCCAGACCACCCCATCTTTTTACGGCAATGATCGTGCAACGGGAAGGTAAAGGTGAAGAAAATACGCTGCAGAAGGGTTGGGGTTTCGCCTGGCTCTGGACGATTCACGGGGCGACCCGCGAGGCGCAAGAGACGCAAACAGGCCAATTTAACCAAGCCCAGACCGCCATTGATGAGCAACATCGGCGCCACAACGAGCAAGACGCAGAGATTGCCCGAAGCTAAGGCGGCAACACCAATCACCATGCCAAACATGCGACTGCCCGCGTCACCCATCAGCAGTGACGAAGGATAACAGTTGTACCACAAGTAGGCGCCCATGGAGCCTGCGAAGATACTCACGAGCACCGCCCACTTCGCAGCGGAGTTACTGTGCGGAATTAAGAGATAGTCTGCAACCACACTGTGACCAATGACCACGTAGAGCAAGACCGTGAGAGCAATCAAAGAGAGCAAGGTCAACAAGCCAGCTAAGCCGTCAATGCCGTCAGAGCAGTTGGTCGTGTTAATCGCACCGAAGAGCAAGGCGCCTGCAACTGGGATGTAAATCCACGCCGGCAGCAACGTCTCTACGCGCGTAAAGGGCCACCACACCGCCATCGATTGACAGTGACAGAGGCAGACCGCCGCCAAAAGCGAGACCGCCACATCAAAGGCTCCCTTACGAAAGCCGCTCCAGGGTACGTTCGCGCAGTCATCCAAATAACCCGACAACATGCACGCATAAATGCAGAGAATCACCCCGACATCCCACAACGACTCCCACGCATAGATTGGGAAGAAGCAGAGCAACACCGGCGCGAGCAACACCGCCAACGCCGCGCCCGTCCCGGTCGGCTTTGCCTTTGCGTCCGTCCCGCCTGCGATAGCGACAGACTTGCCATCAACCGTCTTCACGACTTTACCGCGGTCAACGGGGCACTTTTTTGCCAATTTCGGCAAAAAGATCCACACCAAGAGTGCAGCGGCGAGCGCACCGCCCCCCATCATCACCACGTGAGACTGCAAGAGACGAAACGGTCCCCAGACGGCTCGTAACCATTCACTGATTAAATAAAACATTGTGTGTCGCTTTCCTATTAATTGGGAGGGGTTAAAACAAGAGAACTAAAAAGGGTGTTTTGTGCGTGATGCGCCGTCAGATTTCGGTTGGCGCTGGCGAGGCGTCCGTAAAGAGTTCAGCCCAAGAGCCCACGCGAATCGCACCCGGAGGGTAATCTTGGCCGGGTGCACCAGGCGGCGGGCAGACAAAGGTACGCGTGATTCCTGCGGCCAAGGCGGCAGTGGAACCCACGCGCGAATCCTCAAAGGCTACCGCATCTGCGGCCGAGACACCGCAGCGTTCCAGTGCAAGCAAGTAACCATCAGGGGCGGGTTTACCCCGCGGCATATCATCTGAAGGCACCGAACAGCGCGCATCCAAAAGCTCCGCCAATCCGCATCGTGCCAGATTCGCGGTAATAGTTGAGCGCGGACTTCCCGAGACATAGGCACAACGCACCCCTGCCCCGCGCAGACGACGCAAGAGCGCAATGCTACTTTCAATCACAGGGGGCGCCACTTGGAAGAGACGGTCAAAGGTTACGCAGAGGCGATGACCGAGGCGATTGGCAGAAAACTCCGCCAACTCCTCAGGGAAGGCACGGCGCAGTGCCGCATAGGCATCCAGCCAAGCCAAGCCATAGGTGAGGTGCATGAGGCGCTCAACGGGTTGGCGATGGCCGAGTTCTTCAAAGACCAGCGAGAGCGCTTCCGACCAGAGGCGTTCGGTATCAAAAAGCGTCCCATCCACATCAAAGAGCGCTACGCGCGGCAACGTCGTCTTCATTGGCGCGCCTCATTACAGTAGTGTGCGATGGGGCACCCCGCACAACGAGGGCCAATGGGTTTGCAACGCGTCTGGCCAAAGGAGACAAAGACCATGTTCCATGCGCTCCAAAGGTGTTGGGGTAAACACTTGCGCAATGCCATTTCGGTTTCCAGCGGCGTCTTTGTCTTGACAATCCCGAGGCGGTTATTGATGCGATGCACATGCGTATCCACGCAAATCGCGGGCAAATTAAAGGCGAGCGAAACCACCAAATTGGCGGTTTTGCGACCCACACCGGGCAACTCAATCAGTTCCTCCACCGTGTGTGGAATCACCCCACCGAACTTCTCCTCCAGCGCCTTCGGCAATTCAGCGAGATGCGCCGCCTTCGTGTGATAAAAGCCTACGGGAAAAATGAGCGCTTCAATCTCAGCTACCGATAACCGACCTAACGCCGTCATATCGGGCGCGACAGGGAAGAGACGCGCTAAGGCCGCCGCAGTCGTCTGATCTTTCGTGCGAGCGGAGAGAATTGTCCCCACCAAAATCCGATACGGATCATGCGTCTGCTCGGCGATTAAGTCCATAATTGGCGCCTGCACCTCTGTGTACGCCTGCGCCAATGCCGTATGAATCACCTCATAATCGGCGAGGGTGTAGTGCTTTGCTTTGGCTTTTCGAGGAGACATGGGCGGCAACTCAATCTGGCTTTAACGAAGGGTGAGTTTTTTGAAGTGGGTGAATTAAACTTTAAAGAGAGGAGAAATCAAACCAACAAGAGGCGAGGTTAGGCGAGAAATGCAGCGGCATCCTCTAATGCTCTGGCGCGGAAAGCGGCGCCCTCGGCTCTGGAGAGGAAGATGTGACCTACGCCCTCGTAGATAAGTTGTTGCGCATTGAAGCGGCGGGCGAACTCAGTCTGTTGGTCAGCCAAAATATCATCAGCGGCAGTGATGAGCAAGGTGGGCGGGATCAAAGAGAGTTGCTCCAAAGGCGACGCACCGTAACGCGCCTCCTTATCTGGGCAATACGCATCATAAAAGTAATCCATCAGGCGCGGCGAGAGGGGCCAGCCCTTCTTGAAAGCAGCCCATGAGCCACTGTCACGGATGGGCAAAAGCGTTGTGACTGCGTAGATAAAGAGGGCCTTTTCGGGCATTCCTGCGGGGAGCGAACAGAGCGCCAAGTGCGCGCCAGCGGAGTCGCCACCCAAGTAGACGGGGCCTAGTTCTGCCTGAAGACAATGGCGCCAAAACTCCACGCACCACGCATTGGACTTCGGATAGGCGAACTCACGCGCCAGAGGATAATCTGGCATCAAGACCGTCAGACCTGTTCGTGCGGCGAGGTCACGTCCCCACTGCACGGCATCCTCGCCGAGTTCAATCATCCACCCGCCGCCATGGAACCACACCATTGTCCCTTTGGGATTTAATGGTGCCAAGCGCACCACGCGACAACCATTGAACAGCGTCTCGGTTTCTGTCACACTCATGGAATACCTGCCAGCTTATGGGTTTGCAAAGAGAGTCGCCACGGCGGCGAAGGTGCGTCCGCATTGAGTTCACCCAAGAGTTGGATGGCGGGGCCAACCTGTAAGCCGCCGTTGCAATCACACGGCGAAAGGTAGTAATCCTCGGCCTCCACCGCCTCACGCACCGCACGGCACCATGCTGCAGTCACGTCAGATGCGGTAACCAAGCGCACCTCATGGGCACGACGAATGGCAAGGGGGGCGGTTGTTTTTGGGGAGGTCGCGATGTAGTCCAAGACCTCGCGCAGACTGGGATCAGGCTCAAGCGTCCCATTCGTCTCAATCCCAAGCCAATAGCCGCGCTCCTTCAAGGCGCGCGCCAAGGGCTCAAGTTCGGGCTGAATCAGGGGTTCGCCGCCCGTAAAAATGACACTTTGGGGTTCAAATTGCGCAATTGCCTCAAGGAGTTCGTCAAGGTCCAGCACCATCTTCGCAGAGAAGTCGGTGTCACACCAAGGGCACGCAAGGTTACACCCCGCAAAGCGCACGAAGACGCACGGGCGGCCGGTATTGCGACCCTCGCCCTGAAGCGTTGCAAAAATCTCATGCAATGCGTAGCGCATTACGCCTCTGTCTGTCCAGAACGGGCTGCAATCCACGGGCGAATCTTCGCCAACTCACCACGCCATGCCACGCTATCTTCACGTAACTTAAGGAATTCGCCGTAGAGATAGAGGAAGGCATCCACATAGAATGCTGCGCGGTCCAGACGTTCGTCGGCGCTCAACTTACGCTTGCTGTCCTCACCTTCGGGGGCAGGCATAGCACCAGGGGCATTCATTGAGGGCATTTCGGAGACGGCGTCGGTCTCCTTCGCCTTCTTCGGCGGGTCACACTTGAGCGAACGGAAGGCAAAGTCATTGCCATCCACCGTCGCAGAGATAATCCAATCATTCCGCGTGATGGTGAGCTTTGCGCGACGGAGTTTTTTGCCATTCCAGAGCGCGATGCCGAATTCTGGCGTATCCAAGGGGGTACCATTGCGCAAAACGGTCTCGTGGCAACCCGGTGCCTTGTCACCCGTAAACATCAAAGGACCTTCAAACATGAGTTGGCAACGGTCTTCATTCAACGTAAAGGTGGCATCCTCCTTCTCCCAACGGTAGAAGAGCCACGTCAAGAATTCCGTGCCGAGGGTCACTTCTGGTGGGATGCCAATCGCTTCATTTGGCGTAAGATTCATCAGTTCTACGCTATTGGCATCAAGCCCACGCAGACGGTATGCCGCGCTTTCGGGGCAACACAACACCGGCATGCAACCCGTGGTTTCGCGGAAGAAGGGGCAGAGCGTCTGCATCGACGCATCATTCATTGCGCTTGCCAACAAGCGGTCATTGCGCAAATCAATCGCACATTCCATTGAACCAAAAGAGGGCTGCGCATCGCGAATAAGCTCCTCGGTGACGCGTTCCTTCACGTCAATCTTCGCAGCGCGCGGCAAAATTTCCACGCCACGGGCCTTACGCTCCACCTCAAGTTCCGCCAACAGCATCGCACGCATCAAGCTCGGCGGCACCTTCTTCTGTGCCGTCACGTGCGCGAACCACAGCCAATCAGCGCGCCAACAGTGTTCCTCCGTGAGGTCGCCATCCATCGCATGCGAGGGACCCGCCCACCCATGGAGCGGTTGATCGCCCGTCAAGGTGTTGATTGGCGGCAAGGGGTGCGCCGCAAAACGTTCCATATCCGAAGGGGTAAACGCGCGAGAGAGGTAAAACGCGTGAAAAGTCATCGAGCCAGATTCAAAACCCATAAGACATTACTCCATTGCTTCTGCGTTAACCTTTTCACGCAGACGCACTAAAATGATTGTCAATTCATAGAGCAGACACATCGGCACCGCCATGATAATCTGCGACAACGGATCGGGCGGTGTCAAAAACATCGCCACCGTAAAAATCAATACAATCGCAATCCCACGATGCGATTTCAACGTTTGAGCGCTAATCAGGCCCAACCACCCGAGCACCAATAAAATTAAGGGAAATTGAAAAGCTAAGCCAAAGGCCAGCAAGATCTTTAACACAAAGCCGATGTAGGACTCCACCTGCAGAATCGTCACTGGCACATTCATCCATGTATTAATCGCCATTAACGCTTCCACCGCCAAGCGCAGCGTAAAGCTAAAGCACAACCATACGCCAGAGAGAAAGAGCACCACACCCGCAATGAGGGTAGATAACACGATATTCCGTTCGTGCCGACGCAACCCTGGGAAGACGAATTGGAAGATAAAGTAAAGTAATGCTGGGAGCGAAAGAATCGTCCCGCCCCACAACATCGTGGTCATGAAGAGCGAAAAGCCAACGCCAATCTCCAAGCCCTCCACCGTAACGCCTTGTTCATGAAGACCCGAGGAGAGGATGGGCTGTTGCAATGCCTCAATAATCCACGGCGAAAATGGCGCCACCACCACCATCGCCACCACCCACGCGAGGACGCAACGAATGATACAATCGCGCAGGTCAATAAAATGTTCAATAAATGGACGCGGCGGATCATTTGCCTCATCCTGCAAGCGCTCCTCCTCCGTTGAGGAGAAAAAGCGCTTAAATCCCGAAGCCAAGCGACTCTGAAAACGAACTTTGGGCGCGCTCATGCCTGCACCTCAGCGGTTGGTTCGGAGGTAGAAACAGAGGCCTCCGCGTGCGAAACAGGAGCAGACGTAGTCGCCGCAACGACTGCTTCGGGGGGCAAAGCCACATCCGAAGCGGGCGCAGGAGAAGGAGATGGTTCTGGGGGCAAGCCCCCCGGGATAGGATTTTGTGCCAAGACCTCCTCTGGGGTCATCGGCGGAGGCCCAAAGGCCTCATTAAATGTACCGACCAATTCAGCCTCAACCTGTTCATAGGAAGCTAACGCATCTGGTTTTAATTGGTCGATATCCGAGACGGCTCGATTCAACGAATCGTCAACCATGCGATCCATTGACATCAATTCCCGTTTAAACGACTCACTTGCCTGCTTCAAAATGCCGACCCATCGGCCAATTTTACGCGCAGTCTCCGGCAACCGTTTTGGGCCCAAAACGATTACCGCGACAAGCAAAATGACGAGAATTTCAGGAAAGGAAAGCATTGACGCACAGTCCCGTGAAGTAGAAACACCACGCGGCGTCAAAGACCTCTTTCAGTCTGCGACAGCCGCGCGGTGATAACAAGCGGACACGCTCCGCTGGTGGTCTTACTTGTAAGGAACGAATTCCGCGCGACGATTCAACGTGTACGACGATTCATCCATGCCAGGAACGGCAGGCTTGTCTTCGCCGAAGGCGCGGGTCTGAATACGATTGCCATCGATGCCGAGGGAGACCATGTAGTCACGCACACCAATTGCACGCTGTTCAGAGAGGGAGAGGTTGTATTCGTTGGAACCGCGTTCGTCGCAGTGACCTTCAATAATCATCACGTACGTGGGATTTTCCAAGAGGTACTGAGCGGCATCTTCAGCCTTCGTAAGTTCTTCAGGCGGGAGCATGTAAGAGTCGAAGGAGAAGTAGAGCGCTTCGAGGCCAGCATCCGTCACACGCGTACGGGTGTCTTCGAACTTACCATTATCAAATGCGCCCGCATTGGGATCATTCGGGTCAAAGCCCGCAGCATTGGGGTCAATCGAAGCACCGTCGCCAGCAAATGCGGCAGCATTGTCATCGCCATAACCATCACCGGCGCCATTGGATTTCGTAGCGCAACCGGTAAAAATCAGTGCCGTGGCGGCAATCAGAGACAGGAAGAATGAAGTACGCATGGTCTTTGTTCCTATGGTGTGATTGTGATTTATCGACTCCAAGCAGGGCTCAACCACTGGCCCTTGCCGGAGGAGAAAGGTTTATAGGGAGCGGCGCCCTTTTCAGCGGCATCCAACACCCAGACGGAATATTCCCTGCCCTGCTTACGAGCGGTCACGACATGACGACCATCCGGAGCCCAGGAAGGAGATTCGTATTGTTCATTCACGGGTGTCAGATAACGCAAAGAGCGTTCGCCAACATCCGGATTAATTACCGCGATGCGATACGGCGCACCGCGACGCGTGGCGAAGACAATGCCGTTCTTACTCCAATCGGGCTGGACATTTTCGCCACCCTTCAGCGTAAGACGACGGCTCTGCGCCGTAGCGACATCAACAATGTAAAGTTGGGGCGTTTTGGAGACATCCGAAACGTAGCAAATACGCTTGCCATCCGGCGACCAACACGGACTCGCCTCTGCGGCAAGCGGCGTGCGCGTCAGACGCGTCAACTTCTTCGTAACCGCATCCATCACGTAGAGTTCAGGATTGCCCTGGTGAGAGAGGATAATCGCAAGCTTGTTCGGATTTGTCGGAGAAGGTACCGCACCCGTGCTCAAGCCGCTAAAATTCGCCAAACGATCCACTGCGCCCGTTCGCGTATCTGCACGGAAGACCGTGGCATAGCCTAAGCGATAGCTCGTAAAGTACACCGTGCGACCATCCGCACCCCAGCGCGGACCCACGATTGGCGAACCATCGGTGGTGATGCGCTTCAAATTCTGTCCATCATAATCGCACACGTAGAGATCCTGAACGGCCTGACCACTCTTTCGCGTGCCAGACTGAAAGACCATCGCAAACTTACTCTGCGCAATCCCCGTCTCACCCGTGGTAGCATTCACAATCGCATCGGCTAATTCATGGGCGTGACGGCGGACTTGCTCCGTGTCAACCGCTGCGCGATCCCACGCAAAACGCTTTCCAGGCCATGCCACCGCAAGCGATTCGGTCACCCCTTGCGAACCAGAAACCGTGCCGGTCACCTTAACCTGGCCATTTACCGCCAAACGGTACCAACCGCAACGTTGCAAATCATTTTGTAAAGTCTTGAAAAAGGTTTGTCCACCTGCACCGCCAGCATTCACGCCAGCTAAAGTCAAAGACTGACGCGCCACCCCCTGAACATTAACATCAATCACCGGCGGATTTGCCGCCTGCGCGACCGCAAACGACATCACAACTGCAAAAATCGACAAAAGAAATTGATATGACTTCATAATTGCCCCTCATTATAACACAAACATCGCAGGATTGCGTATCCCCTTCTTTCGCTTTTTTACGTAATCAATACGCATCACACAGCGTTTAACACCTATACCGCGCCCTCCTCCACAACAGACCCGAAAACACCCTCGCACGACGCCACACGTGCGCGCTACAATGTGAGTATGCGCCTTGGGTGACGATTTAACACTTTCCAAACAAAGCGCTCATGCTCCCCTTACATTCATTTTGCATACTATGCGCCGTTTCAAAAGAACAAAAGGAGAAACATGAAACGTTGTATGCCCCTCGCACTTGCGTATCTTACGGGCAATCTCTTGTTCGCCAGTGACGCAATGGCACTCAATCAGGACAAAAACGCCCTTGGTTTGCGCTTTGGTGGAGATATTCGCTTGCGTTATGATGCCACGAATAATCTGCCAAATGAAAAGCATGGGGAAAAGGCTCACAGTGATTATCTGCGGGTGCGGACGCGCTTGTGGGGTAAGGCAAAGATGAATCAGGTGGAACTCTTTCTGCGCGTGGCAGACGAATTTCGTTACTACCGCTCTGCAGAAGGAGACAAAGGAAAGCAACGCTTCCCCGACGTGCTCTTCATTGACAACCTCTACTTGAGCTATAGCGACCTCTTTGACTTTGTAGACGTGAAGATTGGTCGCCAAGAGATGACCTTTGGCGCAAAACGCATCATTAGCGATGGCACTGGCGGCGATGGCTCGCGCTCCAACTTCTTTGATGCGGCGCGCCTCACCTTCAAGTTTGACAACCATCGCACCTTAGACGCCTTTGGAATCTATGTGGCACGCCATGATTGGTTGCCCACCTTGGGCGAAACACATGATGCGAAGTCTAAAGGCACCAAGGGTTATGACTACGAAAACACCGGCTACAACCAAACCGAATACGGCGCAGGTCTCTACTACACCGATAAGAGCCATCAGCAGATGCCTTGGGAAGCCTACTATGTGTGGAAAGTCGAATCAGGTGAGCACAGTAAGGTCATCCCGAAAGGAGACACCGACTTCCAGACCCATACCTTTGGCCTGCGCGTCCTGCCAAAATTGACCGAGACGCTCTCGGCGGAGGCTGAGGTCGCAGTGCAGGTAGGCGATGATTCCTCCTTTGCCACAATGGCCTACGGCGGCCTGAACTACGCACCCAAGATGGCACTAAAACCCAAATTCACCCTCGGCATTCAATACATGAGTGGCGATGAAGCAGGCGCACGAGGTGAACACGCATGGAAACCCGTCTTCAACCGCGAAACAGGCGTAGGTGAAGCCATTACACCCATGTTCAACAAGTACGCGTACACCAACTTCCTCTATCCGCACCTCAAACTCACCCTGTCGCTTACAGATGCACAGACCTTAGCCCTCCAAGGCGGCCCGATGTTTGCCCCAGTACGCGAAGAAGATGGAAGCGGTGGCTCCTATGGCACCTTCCGTGGTGCCTATGCACAGGCAAAGTATACCGTTGCGCTGGGTCAATACATCCATCACACCTGGGCAAAAGGACTCAACTTTGCTGTCACAGGCGAAGTGCTCACAAAGGGCAACTACTTCAAGGATGACCAAGATGACACCGCCCTCTTCGGTCGCATTGAAATGACCTATAAATTCTAAACACACGCTAAAAACGTCTCACCACCCACCTCTATTGATCCCTGCTGAGCAGTTTAATTCACGCCTAAACAAAGGAACCTTATGTGTGAACATTTTAATACCAAAATTAATCTTTTGAAGCAGCAAGTACTTACCCTCGCCTCCGAAGTTATTGAAGTGCTTGAAAACACCGCACTGGCATTACAAACGACCGACATCAAACGCGCGTCAGCAGTAATTCAAAATGATGCCGCGATTGACCTCAAAGAGGTGGAAATCGAAGAGGAATGCATCAGGTTAATCGCGCACTACCAACCCGTCGCCGCAGATTTGCGCCTCCTCATCACCCTCCTAAAGGTCAATGGAGAGTTGGAGCGAATCGCCGACTTGGCCACCGACATCGCCGAACGGATTTTTCTTATCGCTGGGAACGAACCGCCTGAAGCACATAAGATTGATTTCTCTCCCATGCTGAACGAAGCTCAAAAAATGTTGCGCGATGCCGTTAAATCCCTCGTCAATCGTAACCCCACCCTCGCCCGCATCGTCATTCTTGAAGACGACACGGTTGATTGCTTAGACCGAGAGATTAATGCACTTGTGGAACGCATCTTTGAGAAAGACTACCGTTTTGCCACCTATGCGCATCACGTTGCCACCATTTCACATGCCATTGAACGCATCGCAGACTGTACCACAAACATCTGCGAAGACGTTATTTACTTAGACAATGGCGCGATTGTTCGTCATACCCTGCGAAACCAATTAGCAATAGCGCCCAACGCCCCCGCCGAGGGTTAACCGAAAATAAAGTCATCCTGCGCCACGCTACACAACACCCCAAAAGGCTCACCACCTCTTCTGCGTGCGTCACCAACCACAAAAAAGCACCCCCTTCACAAGGAGGTGCTTTTAAAACATCTGCGACAAGCAGAATAAGGTGAATGAACGCCTTATTCCTTATCAGAGGTGTAGTCCTGCAAAACTTCCCAGGGCTTCATGCGAACAATCTTTTTGCCTTCATCAATCAAAATCGACTGATGTTCTTGCAATGTCAAGCCCGTAATGTTTGCGGGATAGCCCACCACTTCACAATCGATGGTCGAGAAGAAGAGGTAGCTCGTCACTTTGTATTTGTATGCCACGCCCACCAAGGCGTCCGCCTTCGTCTGTTCGCAAGCATTGTAAGTTGCGGCAGCCTTTGCCTTATTAACTGCACGATCCGTGGGGAAGAAACCAAGGTTCCAACCAGGAACATTCGCATACTTCGATTCACCCGACACAAAAAGACCAAACCACACCTTAGCAGAACCCTTGGCGGTGGTACGTGTCTGATCAATCTTCCATTCAGTATTGTACTTCGGACCTTCTTCTGCGCTCGGATTAATCACGGACTGCGTGTCACGTTCGGTGTGATAGGATACGCATCCCGTCAACATTGCAATTAAGGCAACACTAGTAAGAAGTGTAAACTTTTTCATGAGGACCTCCTTTGGTGTGTTTGTTATATGGCATTTGACAGAGATACCGTACCCTGCCCCGTAACCATGCTTACAATTTAACACACACAGGTGTCACAGTCAAGGTTCTATACTCATTTTATTCATTTCTCAAAATACACCTGCCCCGCATCTCTGAAGAACTTGGACCAAAGACTGGAAAGTCGCTCATTCCCTCAACTTCCCCTTTTTACCCACACGACCATCCCGACACGAAGAAGCCACTCAGCCAAATTAATCGGTTTATTTTACTCGGTTTATTTTTAATAATAAGGAGGTGCGAGAGCATCGAAAGTGCTTGAGGGTGCTATGCCGGGGATGTTCTGCTAGCGAGGCTTTTATGCGGTCCAACAATGGACCGCCACAGAACGATTGATTACGACAAATAGTGGGGCTTCGTGCCCTTGTACGCCTCAAGTCCTGGCACCTTTACTCATCAAATCCATTGGGTTTCAAAATCAAATCCATTGGGTTTCAAAATCAAATCCATTGGATTTCAATGTCAAATCCATTGGATTTTGCGGAATGAGTCGGCCTCAACTATCACAGGATGCTGATGTGTCTTGAGAGAAATAAGGCGATGCTGTCAAATCGGTCTTTTCGACGTTGCTCAAGACTAACAACGGTCTCATTTTAACGTTTGAAAACCTTGAGTAACAATCAAGTAAGTCAATCCAAGCGCAACTGTGGAACGACCAACTAAATCCAAGCAAGTAAATTTACGCAGGACTCTGAAACAACCAACTACATCCAAGCAGTCAATTTATACACGATGACAAAGTAAATAGTCAATCCAAGTAGCGAATCGCACAGGACGACAAACCAAACACGTCAATCCATTAGCCGTCATTTCAAATGAGTAAAAACAAGCTGCCTGTAAAACAAATAGGTCAATCTTACGGACTGTAAAAGTACGCAGTCAATCTAAATCAGTAACTCCACGCAGACCATAAAAGTACGCAGTCAGTTTAAATCGGCACATCCAAGCAGACCATAAAGGTAAGATGCCTGTTTAAATCAGTAAAAACAAGCCAGCATCGTGGTGATGCTGGCGTGTTTTGTAGAGAGTGGTTTTAGACGAGGAGGTATTACCCTTGTTTTTCTGTCACCCTCATCGGTGAAATAAAAAGTACACTTACTGGAGTGCCGCTTCAATTTCCTTGATGTCGCGTTGGTCCAAGGGGGTGAGCGCGGTGCCGAGCGCGACCTTCAACTTATCCAAGGCTTGCTGTGCGGCGGCTTTATTCCCCTGCTTAATTGCAATCCAGCAGTCAACATAGCCCAAACGTGCGGCAACGATTGCAGGGAGCATCCCCGCGGCGGCATCCTTCTCAAAGAGTTCACGCGACTTGGCGAGTGCAGTCTTTGCCTTTTCTGCTTCTCCGCCACGCACAAGCGTTAAGGCGTAGGTACCCCAAGAGGCCCACGATTCAGGCGCGAGTTGCACGGTCTTCAAGCCCATCTGCTTAGCGAGGTCGGCTTGTTCCGTACGGGCGAGCGCATCTGCATAGTTGTTCACCAAGTCGAGGGTCGGCTTCTCCATGCCCTCAACGGCGAGACGGAAGTACTTGATTGACGCATCAACATGGCCATCTTCCAAACGCTGCGAACCCACAATGAAGTTGGCGAAAGGATGACGCGTATCTTCACGCAAGATTGCCAATGCGTCGGCTTCTGCAGAGGTCTTATCCTCTAAGCGGCGGTCAAATTCCAAGATTTGTTCCAACAAGCCACGCACATTCGGGCGAATCGCATAGGCGCGACGGTACTGCTTACGCGCTTCATCCCACTTCTGGTTGGCACGCTTTGCGGCATCGGCACGAGCGATTGACGAAGGAATTGCCTCAGCATCCTGCGAGAGTTTAAAGGACTTATCACCTTCATACTGCGCGAGACGACCTTCAAGAATGTGCTGAAAGTAGATATCACGCTTCTCTGCGGTGCGCTTGATGTTCTGCAAGATGAAGCCCGAAGCGCGGTCAATATTGCCCTTTTCAATTTCGAGCATGCCGAGCATTGCCCAACCCACCGCAGAGTCCTTGTTGTTCGTCGTGTAACGACCAATTGCCTTCGTTGCCCCTTCCAGGTCACCGATTGCCATCAAGTAAGCGGTGCGATCGATATCCAAGGCATCCTGATCTGCGCCGGCGGCCTCAGCCTTTGCGAGCCACTGACCGGCTTCACTCGTCTTACCTTGTTGGATAGAGAGACGTGCCAAACCGCGCAAGGCGTCAATGTTCTTGGGGTTGGCAGCAATCGCGGCGCGATAGTTTTCAATTGAACGCAAGGTCTGACCCTGCAATTCATAAACCGCCGCCACCACGGCCTTCACCGTACCGCTGCGCGGGTCAGTGGGATCAAGCGAATCTTGGGCATTACGCAGACCTGCGAGCACCGATTCTGGCGCCGCGGAGACGGCCCACTCCCAGCCGAGCTGAACGAAGAGATCGTAGTTGCGGATGTAGCCAAAGACGCGACCCACGGCGCTAAGGTCATAACGACGCGAGCTCTTCTGCTGTGCCTTTAAGAAGTCTTCAAATGCCTTATTGACGGCGATGCGCTTTTCCTCGAGCTGACCGCGACGCACGCAAATATCATAGAGGTTGAGCAACGCCGAGATATTATCCTTATGCGTTTCAGAGGCATAGAGATATTCGGAAGCGGCATCAGCATAACGGCCTTCGTCATCGAGGAAGGTGCCCATGTTGTTCGCCATAAAGGCGAGGTGGTGGCGGATACGCTGTTGGGTCGTCGCGCTCAGATTCCACCAAGGCAATTCTGCTTCGGCGAGGACATCTGCCCAACGCGCCTGCAATTCACGCTGCGCAGGGAGCGGATCCACGTCAGCCTTACGGTCATCGGGGATGCCCACGTACAGCAAGCCATTCGGCATCGGACGCAACTTCGCGGCATACCACACATCTGCGAGGGAGATGGAGGCGGCGATTTCCGCGGCATTGGGTTGGGAAACGAAGAAGTCCTGAATGAAGACAAGGAAGTTGTAGTCCAACAAGTGCACCAAACGCAGACGGTCGGCATCCCCAAGCAGAGGGTCTTCCATTAGGTGTTTGCGCAAGGAAGCAATGTACGCACGATCATTGACGCGGTCTGCCGAGAAGAAGACGAGGTTCAAATCACGCTTCTGCGCGGCGAGCATCAAGTGACGATCCAACCACAACGAACCAAGGATGTAGGTCTTGCCTGCAGAAGGAGCACCCGAATCAGGCATGAGTTGCGCCACGGCTTCATCGGCAAAGCGACTTGCCATTTCGCGGTCCACCGCCGCAAAACGACGCACGTGCACCACCAAAATCACAGCTGATAAAATGATGCTCAACGGGAAGAGGAAGAGCGCCCCCACGCGCATCGCAGTGACATGCGCAGGAATGTGGCGACGGTCACGTTCTTCATACTGATTCGGATTGCGCGCAAAGAGTTGCACGCCCCAGCCAGCCAAAAGCATGCCATTGCCGACTGCGACCAACCATGCGGTGGCCACAGGGAGCGCACCCACCGACAACCAGAAGCGCACCGGCATCTGGCGCACGCCATACAAGCACGCGAAACCCACCAAGGTCAATGCCAAAGCGGTGAAGAGCAAGCCCCATGCACGGTCATTATTGAGCAAGCGACGCGCCGTCAACCACGCCAAGAAGGGCCATGCCAAACCTGCCGCAGCATTCAAAATGAAGGGGCCCGTGATAAAGGTACGCCACACAGAGAGGAATTCGCGCACCACTGCCGTCTGCACGTGGGTCATTGATTCAATCGTAATCGCATCGGCCATGCGGAAGGTGTTAAAGAGCACCATTGCCACGACACCGACCGTAAAGGAGATGAACCACAAGGGCAAATTACGCACGCTGTGATCCCACAAACGCCATTCAATCGCCACCGCACGCAAGAAGAAGAGCGGCACAAAGAGCAAGACCCAGGGCGATTCCACCGCAGCAATACCCAACACCACCGCAAAGAGTGCCATCGAACGGCGATGTCCACCACCCAAAACATAGCCATTCTGCAAGACAAGGCAGAGCAACAACCACATGAAGCACCACGCCGACGAGGTGAATGCGCTGCCGATGTAAAGCCCCGGCAAGGCAAAGATGAGCAACGCCGTGACCACATTGGAGGTCAAGACAGAAACCACAGGCGCCTTCGCAAGGATGGAGTCATCCACCATCCCATCCAGGGTCCAAAAGCGCACGACCCAGAAGGTCAGTGCGGCAATCACACCCATAATCACCGCGCCGAGCATATTGAGGGCCAACATGGAGGGCGCCGCACCCAGACATTTAACCACTTGCCACAAGAGCGGATAAGCCTCACCCGAGACAGGTGCCGCACCAGAGAAGTAAGCCAAGGATTGAACGTTCTCACCCGGGAGGGCAAAGTCCCCTGCCCAATAGATTCCAACGATAATTGCAATCACCGCCCACAAGAGCGCATTGCCAATGGCAATCAAACGCTGTACGGGGCGTTGCTTTTCAGGGAATGGACGAGAAAAGAAGAAGTCCAACAGATTTGTCAGCATAATTTTAGTACCTTAATGTGGTCAATTTACGTACGAATCAATACTCGCGCGTAATTATTGTATAGTGTACCAACTCCCCTAATAAGTTACAAGTGCTTCCTTTGCAATTCCTTATCACAAAATCAGCCCCCATTCCTTTCCCTATCGCCCCAAAGCTCTCCCCTCCTCCACAGGTCCTTTTCACGTCAACGTGAAGAAATTCCCTCGCCACTCCAAAATAAAAACGCCCCGTCTGCAAACCAGACAGAGCGTTTTTACATTCAAAAAGCAAGATTTACTTAGTCAAAGAGACCCTTAATGCTCTTAAAGGTTTCTTCGGCACCCTTGCCGATTGCCTTGACGCCGTCACCCAAGGTTTCGGTCGTGGCATTAAAGCCGTCACCGATGAGTTCGCCAGACTTATTCAAGCCCGTGCCAATGCCATCTACTGCAGCACCCACGCCATCACCAATGGTTCTAAAGGTCTTGATAATCGGCTTCGTAATCTTTTCAATCTGTTCTGCGAATTCGCGGCTGCTGACATCCGTCAAAGTCATAGGCGGAAGTGCAAGCGGCACGCTCACGAACTTACGGAGCGTTACGCTATTGTCTTCCAAGTGGACATACATCAGACGGAAATTGATATCCTTCTTCTCTGCAGGCGCTTCTTCGGTCTTCGCCTCTTCAACAGCTTCTCCGGTTTCTTCCACGACCTCTTCCTGTACTTCGGCGGCTTCTGCGGGCGTCAAGCCCATTTCGGCCATCAATGCATCCACATTGGTCGTGTCATAGTCAAAAGCATAGAGGGCGCGCAAACCCGTAAGTTCCACCTTATCAACGACATATTCCTTCGTGAAGAGGGAAAGCATCGCGACATCGACTTCCAAATTACCAATCTGTGCCAAGGCATTCTTTTCATACACATTGGCATTCTTCGTGCGGAACGACTCAGGATTTTCCACACGCAAGCCCGCGATCTTAACGTAACCGCCGAGCGGCAAAATCACGCACTGGTCAAGCGTCAACTCCGCACCCATGCTCTTCGCCACTGTAGGCGCCGTCCACTTCACGAGCGGACCGAGACCACCACAGAGAATGAAGGCCACCAAGACTGCCAACACAATCAGCGTCCATTTGGTAATCTTCCACAAGATACGTAATGCTTTCTTCATCTTTTACTCCTTTACTTCAATCTAAACGAGTCAAATTGTCAATCTCTTGCCACCGCAAACGAACGGACTTTATTGTAACAAAGCCGTCATAACGTTGTCATCAACAGATGCGTCTTTTCTGCCAGCGGGGACAACGTGACTTGTTGCTTCGGCGGCACCAAAACCAAGTCTCCGGGGAGCAAGGTTAAGGGTTGGGGGCCATCATGCCCCAAGGTCGCCTTACCTCGTTCACAGAAGAGGACCATAAAGCTCTGCGAAGTCGTCCGCAAGGTGCGCATCCGGCGCAAGTCCAATGTGGCAAACGAGAAATCAGGCGTGGTCACACGCGGTCGCAAATCGCGTCGGTTGCAGGGCGGTTCGGGGTAAATGCCAGGGCGCGCCTGCCAGTCAATCGAGGCCATCGCGGCGGCGGGGCGCACCTCTCGGCCATTGCCCCAGTCGTCAATTCGAAAGGCCGCCGAACTGCTTTGTTGCACCTCAAAGACCAAATTGCCACCGCCCAATGCATGCACCAAGCCCGGCGGGATATCAAAGACATCCCCCGCACGGGTCTCATGACGGAAGAGGCGGCCCGTAATCCCATCTAATTGTTCTGGACCATCTGCGACACCTGCCCACAATTCTGCCCCAGGCTCAGCCTTTAAGATGTACCACAGTTCGTGCTTGGGGAGCACGCCTAAACGTTGGGCAGTTTCAAGGTCGGGATGAACTTGAACGGAACAACGCCCCCGTACATCCACCAACTTGAATAACAAGGGGAAAACATCAGCCTCAGGCGCCTTGTCACCCACGAGATCTCGGCCGAAAATGCGCGTGAGCTCGCCCAACGACATCCCTTCGAAGACACCATTTGCCACTAAGGAGTCATCCCCCTCAAGGGCACAAAGCTCCCACGATTCGGCACAGGGGCGCGGCGTATGCGGCCGATTAAAGGTCTCCGCGATGGCATTTCCACCCCAGAAGACGTCCTTATAAATCGGACGAAACATCAATGGATAGAGCGAATGAAGCTTCATAGCAGGCTATCTTTGAGGAACGTTATAAACAACTGCGCCAAGCCGCGGCACAAACGTCTACGCAAATCGCGCGACATCCTCCTCTGCATGACGCACAATGGCGGCGAAATCGGTCTCTGCACGCGCCAACCCCTGTTCAATGACCGCGGCAATGCGATCGGCAGTAATGCGTCCAGCAAGGAAGGCCTTCACTGCCACCTCGTTGGCAAGTGTCAAAATTGGATGCGTCCATGCGCCCAAAGGCAACGCATCAAAGACCAACTTCAAACAGGGGAAACGCGACAAATCGGGTTCGGAAAATTCAAGATTCTGCATTTGGGCCAAGGTCATGGACGGCACGGGGGCGTGTAAGGCTCGATCTGGCCAGGTCAATGCATACTGGATGGGCAACGCCATATCGGGTTGGGCCAATTGCGCTAAGAGGGCGCCATCCTTAAAGTGAACGAACGAGTGCACGATGCTCTGGGGGTGAACCCAAACGCGCAGTTGGGCTGGATCCAATGCAAAGAGGTGCAATGCCTCAATCATTTCCAGCCCCTTATTCATCATGGTGGCCGAATCAATTGTCACCTTCGGTCCCATCTCCCAGCGCGGATGATTTAAGGCTTCTGCCACTGTAATGCGCGACCAATCAATCGTTTCGCGCTTAAAGAAGGGGCCGCCACTCGCTGTGAGAATCACTTCAGCGATGCGCTCCTCTGCCTTCGGTTCATCCCCGACGCGAACACACGCAGGGACAGATGCGGTGCTTTGGAGGCATTGGAAGAGTGCAGAGTGTTCAGAATCTAAGGGTAAAATGCGCACACCCGCTGCAGCACGACGGCGCATCACCTCGGTGCCCGCCATGACGAGCACCTCTTTGGTAGCGAGTGCTACGTCATGCCCCGCTTCAATCGCTGCCAACGTCGGTGCATAGCCCGCCATGCCAGCGATTGCCATGACCACTAAGTCTGCCTCTGGCATCGCCGCCAAGTCACACAAAGCCTGTTCACCAAAGGGAATGCCCGCGTCATTTGGCGCGGCAAGGGCTAATTTCGAGACATTGAATTTGCACGCCAAGGCTTGTAAGCCCTCGGCATCACGTCCAGCGGCAAGCCCCTCCACCTCAAAGCGGTCTGGGTGCGCCGTGACGACGCGAAGCGTACTCTCGCCAATGGAGCCTGTGGCGCCTAAGATAACTAAACGTTTTTTCATGCGACGGAAGCCGAATGCTCTCATCCAATCACGAGCAACACAAAGGTAATCAACTTGATGTAGGCAATCGTAATCGCGGGAATAAAGATGACACTGTCAAAGGTGTCAAAGAAGCCCCCCATTGCAGGGAAGAGCGCTGAAGAGTCTTTCACGCCACAACGGCGCTTGAAGAGCGACTCCAAAAGATCACCCCAAATGGCCACCGTGACCACAATCAAGACCAAGACAAAGTAGGCCACAATCAACAACGGATACGTCAAAACCAATCCGAAGGGTGCCAAGAACTTAGCACTCGGGAAGAGCGCCGCACACAAAAGGACGAGCCCTGCGGCAATCAGAGAAAAGGCATAGCCACCAATTGTTCCTTCCCAACTCTTTCCAGGGGACAGGCGAGGGCACATCTTGTGTTTACCAAACGCACTTCCGATGAAATAGCCACCCGTATCGCTCATTTTGGTGATCAAGGCCAAGAAGAACGAGGCGAAAATGCCCGCACTATAATCCGTGATTGCACCTGGCGCCACGGGTCCCGCGGTCACGCGAGCAGCCATCAACGTCACATCCATAAAGTAGGACAGCAAGAAGGGAATGTAGAAGAAGCCCGCCACCGCCAATGCCGCAGTGCCCATCGGGCGCTTCAATCGTGCATCCAACAACACCTTAAAGAAGAGCACCGCAATGATACAAGGCAACACCCCCTCCGAAAGCGCCCCAAGTGCAAGGTACCCCTCAAAGAGAAGTAAATATTTGAGAACAAAGTAAAGAATCGCCAAGCCCGCCATTGTCTTGAAGGGGAGCTCGTACTCCTTCTGCTTCAACATCGTGCAGTATTCGTAAAGACAAATGATTGAGGAGATGGCGACCAACCCAATTAGTCCCCAAATTGGCAGAAGAAAAATTGCCGTTAGCCAAACTGCTGCAACACTCAATCCGCAAATAACGCGTTGTTTCGATGCCATAAATGAAATCTCCTCAAAGGGTTTACTACATTATAGGAGAAAATGACCTAATGTGTAAAGCAGAAGTTTTTGTTTTTGATTAGGACATAACTCCCCCACCCCCTTGCGACATCCGCTACAGAGATCACCCTCAACACCCGTGAATCAATCGCTTGCGTCCATGGCACACCCTCACCGCGCCATCTCTCTGCATTCATGGGTCACCCTCACTGCGACAACCATGCACAACCACCGCGGCATCTCTCTGCGTTCGTGGGTCACAATCACCGCGACAACCATGCACAATCACCGCGGCATCACTCTGCGTTCGTGGCAATAAAAGAAAAGACCGTCCCAGAAATGGAACGGGCTGTTTCTGTTTCTGAATGAAACACTCAGCGACGGAGGCCGAGGTCGGCGAGAATCTTGCGATATGCCGGTTCATCGGTGCGCTTGAGGTAATCCAGAAGCTTGCGGCGGTTGTTCACCATGCGGATGAGGCCGTAACGAGAATGATTGTCATTCTTGTTTGCCTTCAAGTGCGCGGTGAGTGCTTCAATCTTCTTGGTGAGGGTTGCGATCTGCACTTCGCTGGAGCCGGTGTCACGTTCGTGACGCTGGAACTGCTGACGGATTGCATTTTTGTCTACCATGGTGTTCTCTCTTCTTATTGGAGGGGTTTAACACCTTTCACGCCGCCCCGGACTTCGGGGCTTGCCCGCAACGGGGAACGTATCCTAAGACACGTCGCAGGAAAGTGGCGCGTAATGTATCACATCTCGCG
>JAEIGA010003516.1_pt1 | contig 24504 bp, 19 predicted proteins | sample 9270691 | NCBI WGS metagenome assembly JAEIGA01 (sample SAMN17057246, study PRJNA624740) | gut metagenome | biome: biome; isolation source: fecal sample | host: Bos grunniens | place: China: Xizang | collected 2019
ATGGACTTCTCGCCCATCGAGGCCGACGGCGCATCCGTGGTGGACACGCTCTACACCAAGGCCTACCTGCGCCACCTGTTCCATGCGCAGGAGCTGCTGGCCATGCAGATAGCCTCGATACATAACCTAGCCTTCTACCTGTGGCTCGTGGGCGAGGCACGCAAGCACATCATAGCCGGCGACTTCGCCACATGGAAGCCCATGATGGTGAAGCGCATCGCCACGAGACTATAAAGCTGTACACCCCAGAACTGAAAAGCTCACAACCACGCAGTGCAGCGAGAGTAATATATGCTTGCATAATATTGCCGAGTAAGCAAGTGGTCTTAAATGTGAAACATTAATAAACTCAAAAACTCAAATACCATGTACGACATTGCAATCATTGGCGGCGGCCCCGGCGGATATGCCGCAGCAGAAAAGGCCGGCAAAAACGGTCTGAAGACTATCCTGTTCGAAAAGAAGGACCTGGGCGGAGTGTGCCTGAACGAGGGGTGCATACCCACCAAGACACTGCTCTACAGCGCCAAGCTGTATGACTATGCCCGCAAGAGCGAAAAATATGGCATACGGGTGGAGCACGCCGAGCTGGACTACAAGAAGATGACCGACCGCAAGACGAAGGTGATACGCAAGCTCGTGGCGGGCATAGGCCTGCGGATGAAGAATGCAGGCGTGGAGGTGGTGAAGGCTGATGCCACCATCCAGGGACGTGGCCCCGAGGGCCTCATCCGCATCGCGGCAGGAGACACCACCTACGAGGTACACAACCTGCTCATCAGCACGGGCTCGGAGACCTTCATGCCGCCCATCCCCGGACTAAACATGAGCACGAACCCAGCCATCGTCACCAACCGCGAGCTGCTGGCCATGAAGGAGGGCATACAGAGCCTCACCATCATCGGCGGTGGCGTCATAGGCATGGAGTTCGCCTCGCTACACAACAGCCTGGGCGCTGAGGTGCACGTCGTCGAGATGCAACCCGAGATACTGGGCACGCTGGATGCCGAGATCAGCGCCATGCTGCGCGCACAGTACACCAAGCGCGGCGTACACTTCCACCTGTCATGCAAGGTGACACGCATCGAGGGCAGCAACGTCTTCTTCACCGATGCGGAGGGAGTCGAGCACACCATACAGAGCGAGAAGATACTGGTGAGCGTGGGCCGTCGACCCAACACACAGGGCTACGGGCTGGAGACCTTGGGTGTAGAGCTCCACCGTGGAGGCATCAAGGTGGATAGCCAGATGCGCACCAATGCCGAGGGGGTATATGCAGCAGGCGACGTCACAGGCTTCTCCCTGCTGGCACACACGGCAAGCCGCGAGGGCGAGGTGGCCATAAACACCATCCTGGGCACACCCGACACGATGAGCTACGACGCCATCCCAGGCATCGTATACACCAACCCCGAGGTGGCTGGCGTGGGACTCACCGAGAGCGAAGCCGAGCAGCGGGGCATCGCCTACACCTGCCACAAGCTGCCCATGGCCTACTCTGGACGATTCGTGGCCGAAAACGAAGGAGGCGAAGGGCTGTGCAAGGTCATAGCAGCCGAAGACACACACCGCGTGCTGGGCGTACACATGCTGGGTAACCCATGCAGCGAAATCATTGGCAGCGCCTGCATAGCCGTGAGCAGAGGGATGACAACAGAGGAGCTAGAGCACATCATATTCCCCCACCCCACAGTCACCGAAATCCTGAAAGAGACACTCGCCCTGTAAGGGTTACCATAAAATATGTAAAATTTATCCCCTTTAGCTCGGTACTTTTAGAAAAAAACCGTTACTTTGTATAAAATTCAGAACAAACAACATAAATAGACCATCATCATGAGCAATGTAAAGGTTAGCCCAGCGAGCGGAAAGCTCGGTGTCATGTGCGTAGGCCTAGGCGCTGTCACCACAACCACCATCATAGGCACTCTCATGGCACGCAAGGGCTTGTCACGCCCCATCGGCTCGTTTGCCTGCGACGGCATCATGCGCCTGGGACGCGGCAGCGACAAAGTATATAAAGAGGTGAAGCACATCGTACCCATCGCCCCACTCACCGATATCGTGTTCGGCGCATGGGACATCTACGAGGATGACGCGTACGATGCCGCCATCAAGGCCGACGTGCTGAAACAACGCGACATAGACCCTGTAGCCGAAGAGCTGCATGCCATCAAGCCCATCAAGGCGCTGTTTGAAAAGGAATATGCCACCAACATCGACGGTCCCAACGTGAAACAGGGCACACTGAAGGAACGCACCGAAGCCCTGCGCGAAGACATCCGTAAGTTCAAGGCTGAGAACGGCTGCGACCGAGTGGTAGTGATATGGATAGCCAGCACAGAGAAGTACGTGGCACGCAATGCCGAAGCACACGACACACTGGCCGGATTCGAAGCTGCACTCGAGCGTAACGACACCACTGTCATCGCTCCATCCATGTGCTATGCGTATGCTGCCATGCGCGAAGGATGCCCCTTCGTGATGGGAGCTCCCAACCTGTGTGTAGACATGCCTGCCATGTGGGAGCTAGCCGAGGCATGCAAGGTACCCATCACGGGCAAGGACTTCAAGAGCGGACAGACCATGATGAAGACCGTACTGGCACCCGCCTTCTTCACCCGCCAGCTAGGAGTGAACGGATGGTTCTCGACCAATATCCTCGGCAATCGCGACGGTGTGGTGCTGGACAACCCCGAAAACTTCGAGACCAAACGCCGCAGCAAGATGAGCGCCGTGGAAAACATCCTGGACGCTGACATCTATCCTGAGCTGTATAGCGACATCTACCACAAGGTGCGCATCAACTACTATCCCCCACGCGGCGACGAGAAAGAGGCATGGGACAATATAGACCTCTTTGGATGGATGGGATACCCCATGACCATCAAAGTGAACTTCCTCTGCCGCGACTCTATCCTGGCAGCTCCCCTCGCCCTCGACCTCGTGCTCTTCTCAGACATCGCACTGCGTGCAGGACTCACAGGCATACAGGAGTGGCTCTCATTCTACTGCAAGGCCCCCATGCACAAGGACACGGACAAGCCTGTGCATGACCTCTTCAAGCAGTTTGCCATGCTGAAAAACAAGGTACGCGAACTTGGCGGATACGAACCCGACCAGGAGATGGACTAAGACCTCAGCAGATCAAGAAACAAAAAAGTGGTATCAGTCGGTCAAGACTGGTACCACTTACTTTATATCATAGGAGAGAGCTAGAAAGCCTCTCTCAGCACCTCCTTGTCATCGAAGTGATGCTTGACGCCCTTGACATCCTGATAGGTCTCGTGCCCCTTGCCGGCAACAAGCACCACATCGCCCTTGGCAGCCAACATGCAAGCCATGCGGATAGCCTCGCGACGGTCCACGATGGACACCACATTGGACTTCTGTGCCGGGGTAAGCCCCTCGAGCATATCATTGATGATATCCTGCGGCTCCTCGAAACGAGGATTGTCGCTGGTGATAATCACCTTGTCACTACCCTTCACAGCCTCCTGTGCCATGAGAGGACGCTTGCCCTTGTCGCGGTTTCCGCCTGCTCCCACCACAGTGATGACCCTTCCCTTGCCTCCCATCACCTCATGGATGGCATTCAGCACATTGGTAAGCGCATCGGGCGTGTGTGCATAGTCCACGATGGCCGTGAAGCCCTGAGGAGCGTGCAACGTCTCGAAACGCCCATTCACAGGACGCAGCATGCTGAGCACCGTGAGCACCTCCTCGGGGCGCTTGCCTAGCATACAGGCTGTGCCATACACTGCCAGCAAGTTGCTGGCATTGAACTTACCGATAAACTGCACGAAGACCTCTACGTTGTTTACCTCGAGGAGCATGCCATCGAAGTAGTGCTCAAGGATGCGACCCTTGAAATCGGCCAGGCTGCGTTGCGAATAGGTACACACCTTAGCACGCGTGTTCTGCGTCATCACCAGACCATTCTTGTCATCGAGATTCGTCACCACAAAAGCATCCTTGGGCAATGCGTCGAAGAACGTCTTCTTGGCACGCAGGTAGTTGTCCACCGTCTTGTGATAGTCCATATGGTCGCGTGTGAGGTTAGTGAAGATACCTCCAGCAAAGCGCAACCCACCGATACGGCGCTGTGCTACGGAATGCGAGCTGACCTCCATGAAGACATACTTGCATCCCTCATCGGCCATGCGCCCCAAGAGCGCATTCAGCGTGATGGCATCGGGCGTAGTGTGCTCGGTAGGGATAGCCTCACCGTCGATATAATTGCACACAGTAGAGATCAGTCCCACCTTGTAGCCCATGGCGCGAAACATGTCGTAGAGCAGGGTAGCAATGGTGGTCTTGCCATTGGTGCCCGTGACACCCACCAGGCGCACTTTCTCCGTAGGGTTCCCATTGAAAGCCGTAGCGATGGGCCCTACAGCCTCCTCACTGTCTGCTACACGGATATATGTAACCCCCTCGGCCAACACCTCGGGCAGCTGCTCGCACACAATGGCGGCCGCACCCTTCTCGACAGCACTCTGTATGTACTTATGCCCATCGACCTGTGTGCCCCGCATAGCCACAAAGAGATGCCCCTGCCCTACACAGCGCGAGTCTATATTCACATCAGCAATGCTGCATTGTGCATCGCCTATCATTTCTTCCACACGGATTCCTTTAATAATATCTGCTAATAACATAATGCTAGTTTTTTCGAGGACAAAGATATGTATTTTCTATGTAAAGGCACATAAAACAGCTGAATAAATATTGCCTATAACAAAAAAAGTCCACCCAAAAGGTGGACTCTGTTGTGGGCGTTGACGGATTCGAACCGCCGACCCTCTGCTTGTAAGGCAGATGCTCTGAACCAGCTGAGCTAAACGCCCGAAAGCCTCCATCGTTCTGAAAAGCGGTGCAAAGATACTGCTTTTTATGATACCTGCAAAACTTTTGAGGATTTTTTTTACTTTTTCGGCCAATTTTCTTCATTTTTATGTAGAAAAGGGTGCAAATCACCTTTTTTCGAAAAAGGGAGAGAACCTATGGCTCTCCCCCTCGCAGTGGCATAAGGTCTGCATCTACCATCACATGGCCTGAATGATTACACGACGGTTATAAGTTGAAGGATTAAGTGTATCGACTCCTCCTTGTCCCTCGACAGTGATGTTGGACTTATCCACACCCAGCTTGATGAGCTCATCGGCGATGGTTTGCGCACGATGAAGCGAGAGCTTCTGATTATACTGCGCATTGCCTGTGGCCTTGTCGGCATAGCCCACGATACGGAGCTTGACATTGTCGGCCTTAGCAGTTTCGGCAACAGCCTTCAAGTTTACCATATCCTTGTGCGAAGCAATCTTTGCCGAGTTAAGATTGAAGAATATCGATTGAGGGACAAAGGCGCAGTCAGCACTTACCATCTTCTCCTTGATCACCTCGCGAGGCTTCTGTGCCAGTTGGTTGCGCAGGTTTCGGTTGGCATTCTGCTCCTGCATGAGCGCATCGTTCAAGGCAGCCACCTCAGCGGCATTCATCATGAGGAGCGAACTGACGTCGGGACTATTGTTCCATGTGTCGCCACCAATGGTGTAGGTGACACCGGCCGTGAGCGAGAAAATATCGTCGAAAGCACGCTTGGGACCTGTCAGTCCATCCATCTGCTTATCGGCTAAAAGAGCACCCATCTCGAGGTTGAGCTTCCAGGAGTCATTGATGCGGAAGGTATTCAAGAGACCGGCATTGAAACCGAAAGAGTAGTTGTTCAGGTCAAACACACGCACAGCGCCCATACCCACATAAGGAATCATGTTATAGAAGCGCTCCGAGTCATAGCCCATCAGCATATTCGTCACATTCATCAACGCATCCACGTGAAGATTCATGTAGTTCAGCTTACCGTGATGCCCCTTGAAGTCGTATCCGTTATACGCCAAACGCATACCCATGCCTGGGGTGAACCACTTACCGACATACGCCTGTCCTGAGAGAGAAATACGATCTTTAAACTCCTGCGAGCTTTCGGGATAGAGATAGCTGAACTGGGCACCAGCATTCACCGAAATGAACCAGTTGTCCCAAAAGCTATTGGTCTGCACACTATACTTCGATACTGGGATTTCATCAATCTCCACCACCTCGGTTACTTGGGCCTGCATTGCTGATACTGAGAACAAACCAGCCACAGCCATCATACTAATCACTTTTTTCATACTGTAAGGTTTTAAATAATGTTACCAAAAAAAGTCTTTTGTACCGTAATAACATTAAACCTTACAATTTGTTTTCAGCAACCGTTGATTATTAAGTAAACCGTTTTTCTAGTTCATCATCGGCAATAATAGCAAACACCCTCTGTCCATCGGGAGTATATGCCGGCACATCGCAAGCAAAGAGCTCTTCGATAAGCACCGTCATCTCCTCGGTCGTGAGGACCTGACCCACCACGATGGCTGCAGAGCGAGCCATCGTAAGTGCCATGCCGCGATGTATCTCCTCTTGAGGCACATTGCCTTTCTCAACAGCCTCGGCCAACATCTCGCTCACAAGCTTGATGGGGTCGAGACCCTCGATACCTTGAGGCACGCCCTGTATGGCAAACGAACCTCCACCCATATTGCTGATGTCGAATCCCAAACTGAAGAAGTCACCGAGGAGTTGCTCCATCACTACCGACTGAGACACAGAGACAGTGAGCATCTCGGGGAAGAGCAAGCCCTGTGATGCGGATGGCTGTTCACCAAGCTGCTTGAGATAGCGTTGGAAAAGAATACGCACATGTGCACGGTGCTGATCCACAAGCATCAATCCTGACTTCATCGAGGTGAGGATATAGCGCCCTTTGTATTGATAGCAGTCCGTATAGGAGCTCTGCACAATAGACTCTGACTCGAAGAGTTTGCCTGGTGTCTCCTGAACCGCCACTGACTGATTATCCAGCATCGTATCGGCCCAAGGCAAATCATCTGAAGCAAAATCGTCTGGACGTATCTCCTTACCCAAAGTAGAGGAATGAACGCCACGATAGAGCTCATCCCAGCGCACAGACGGACGTTTATAGTCCGACGATGCCGTCTGCTTGAAGGGGTTATAGTCATTGTCTACCGTGGGCATGGGGGGCACAATGGGCAATGCGGATGGGTCCTGCGGAAAGACAGGGATATCGGGACAGTCGGCCACATCAAAGTCTATGGAAGGGGCTACATTGCTACGCCCGAGCACCTCACGCACCGAAGCCATGAGAATCTGCCAAATGGCTTGCTCGTCCTCGAATTTAATCTCGGTCTTGGTGGGATGAATATTGACATCGATACGCGCAGGATCTACCGTGAGATACAAAAAATAGGGCACTTGCTCTGTGGCAGGTATCAAGTGAGCATACGCTTCCATCACTGCCTTGTGAAAATAGGGGTGTCGCATATAACGACCATTGACGAAGAAGAAGCAGTGGGCTCCTTTCTTGCGAGCACTCTCAGGCACACCCACACATCCGGTAATACGAACCAAGGTGGTGTCGACCTCTACGGAGAGCAGTTCCTGACCCAGTTTCTTACCAAAAAGATACTGAATGCGTTGACGCAATGTCGATTGTGGCACATTCATCAGCTCCACATCGTTGCGATATACAGAAAATGCAATGTCGGGGTTGACTAAAGCGATGCGTTCCATCTCCGTCATCACATTGTTCATTTCTGTTTGATCGGACTTGAGGAACTTGCGACGAGCTGGCACATTGAAAAAGAGGTTCTTGACCTGAAAATTGGTCCCCACGGGGCATACGTCGGCCTCTTGCGAATCAATCTTTGACCCTGCAATATGAATCACCGTACCCAGCTCATCCTCGTGGCGTCGGGTACGTAGCTCCACTTGTGCCACAGCAGCTATGGAGGCCAATGCCTCACCACGGAAACCGAAGGTGTGAAGAGCAAACAGGTCTGCCGGATTCTTGATCTTTGATGTAGCATGCCGCTCAAACGACATGCGGGCATCAGTCTCAGACATACCCTTGCCATTGTCTATAACCTGAATGTTAGTGCGCCCAGCATCGATGAGACGCACCTGTATGGTTGTGGCTCCCGCATCGACGGAGTTTTCAACCAGCTCCTTCACCACCGAAGCAGGGCGCTGTATCACCTCACCGGCAGCAATCTGGTTGGCTACCGAGTCGGGTAGCAGATGTATCAAGTCTTCTGCCATAGATTATCGGAGCATTACCATAAGAATCATTATCAACAAGGCCAATATCAGGATGATACGCTTCGTAGGGATGGGATTGTCGTTCTCCTGCCTACGTTTCAGATGCGTGGTCTGCTCCACGATCTTACCACGTAAACGTTCCTCTGCAGTAGGCTCCTCTGGGGGCAGCATACCCAAATCACGCTTTGCACGCTCCTCCATACTCTTCAATCTCTCCTTACGTTCATCCACATAGATATACTGATGCTGGAATCCCCTCGGCGTACGTTGCTTAAATATTCCCATATATTTTTTATTTTTTCTTATCAATCAATCCTTCCAGCGTTGGCAGTGGCACTTCGCGCCGTATGGTTGTTTTCAGCTTCTGCTCCTCATTCTTTCCGCGCCACACCATGATGTCATATTTGTTTAGCGGACGCAACTTATGCAACCAAGCGAAGTTTGCAAGTTTATCTTTTCCCGCAGGAATCTGTGTAATGGGATAGAACACTCCGTTGGACTGCTCCGTAATGAGCAGCTTGTCTACCTGACGGTCCTTCATGAAGGCCGTGAGCATGCTTGCCTCGGTGGTATTCATGCCGAAAGCTATGCTATCGCCCTCTTCGGTATAGTAGTAGACTACCATCACATTGCCCATCACATCAGACTTGTCTATGGCTCCATCGACAAAGTAGGCCTTTATCTCTCGTCCACTAATCTGGTTGTAGTGTCCACTATCGACCTTCTCGACAATGAGTGCTTGGTTCTCCACATGTGCCCAGTCCACCGTACTGTCGTTCATATACACCCGTATCACCTCACCAAGCACCTGCTGTGGTCCGTTCCATACTACGGGGTCGTAGTACATTGTCATGCACGAGTCCAAGGAGTTGAACTCCATAGAGTCACACACCGCCTGCACATCTTCTCGATAGATGCGCACCTTGTGATAGGCCTGCACTATGCGGTACACAGAGTCCGTATCGGGGAAGCGTGTGAGCAGGCGCAGCGTGTCGCCATGAATAAACAAGCTGTCGCCCTGCGAGTAGTCTATGGCTACGGCCTTACGCGTAGCATAGGCCGAATCGGCAAGTTCATTATAATAGGTGTAATCGCCTGTGAGGCGTGTCTTCCCCGCAAAGTCATCCATCACCACATTATCGAACGCTTCGCCATAGCCATTGGTGCGATCATAGTAGATGCTGTCGCCCACCAGGCGCTTACTCTCATTGGTCAGCACCGAGCGGTTGAGCAGTTCGGCATGTTCCTCAGCGGTATAGTACCTTCCGAGGGTAGAATAGATGTTATTGTTGTCACTATCGATGTTTGATGGTCCCACAATCGTTGCCACCTGCGTTTTCGTATTATAGAGCAGAGTGTCTGAAGTGAGCACGAAGTTGGGGTGGGTAAGCGTCACCTGATAGTTAAATACGGCATCGCTCGTTTGCGTGTCATACTCGCCCCACTCCGAGGTGAGCACATTCAGTGTGTCCTCCACCGTACCCCAGTTGAAGTAGTATCCGAGGTTGATGGTGCGGTCATAGTTGAGACTATCGGTGGTGAGCGTCATCTGCTTGTCAATCATCACCACGTTTTCACGCACCTTGGCCAACATCTCATCACCACTGTAGTGTAGCCTATCGCCATAGAGATGCAACGTGTCGCCCTGTGTCATGTGCACATTACCATAGGCATCGAGCGAGTTGGAGGCTTCATAGAAGAGTGCCGAGTCGCAGTACATGTACATACTGTCGTGACGGAACACAACATCGCCCACTAATATCTGTGCATCTGGGTTTATGCGTTGATTGAATCGGGTTTCATCAGCATGGAGGAGATACACATACCGTTCGCGCGTGGTATCGGCAGGTGCCGCCAGCGTATCGTGCAATACCACAGGCTGCTCGTCTACATGATGCCGGGCTCTCACACGGTTGGCCACGGTGTCCTGCCTCATCGCCTTACTACGGTCCACAGCAGTGACTGTCTGTGGTGCCTGATCTTCTACGGGCTGTTGCTCTGCTTCGCCTTTCACCTCCTTCAGCATCAAGGGTTGTTGCTTCAGCAGCTCACGGCGAACCGTCCTTTTCGTGGTGTCCAGAGCCATTTCCTTGGCTCCTGCACGCTGCAAGCTCATCTGCTGCTTGGATGCCTGAGCTGATATGCCTAGGCAGACGGTCACCAAGGCAATCAGCGCCACTAATCTGAGTCTCATTGTCGCGATGCTACCCATGGTTATTTCTTCACCCATCCTGAGTACTGGAAGTCGCAGTCGCCCCAATGATCATTGATGCGCACATAGGTTGTCTCCAACTTTTTCTTAATCCACTCCTCCAGCTTCTGTTGTTTCATCTCCGCTATCATCACATCCTTCACCACCTGATAGTCGTCGCTGGGATTTGCCTTGTGTCCCTCGATGCGTGCCTTGAGCTTTGCGATGGCACACACTTCGCGCCCGGTCTTCTTGTCAATCATGACGAAGGGCTCCGAAATCTCGCCCACGCCGAGCTGATACACTGCACGTGCCACCTCTTGCGGCAGCTCCTGCAATTCGAAACGCGAAGACAGTGTATGCTCATTGCTCATGAGACCATAGTTCTTGCGGGTATTCTTGTCGGCCGATAACAGTACAGCATCATTAAACTGCATTTCTCCTGCGCGTATGGCCTTGGCTATGGAGTCAAGCTTGAGCATCGAGGCGTTCATACTCTCAGCCGGTACCTCGGGCTTGCGTAGGATGTGGCGGGCCCTGACACGGTCGCCACGTTTCTCGATGAGCTGTATGATGTGGAATCCAAACTCCGTCTCCACGATCTTCGACACCTTGTTGGGGTCTGTCAGGTTGAATGCCACCGTAGAGAACTCGGGCACCATCTCGCCACGTCCAAAGAATCCGAGTTCACCTCCACGGCGAGCCGACTCGGTATCTTGCGAGTAGAAGACGGCTAAGGTGGAGAACTGCGCCTCACCGTTATTGACGCGCTCGGCATAGTCGCGCAGCTCAGCTTTCACGCGCTCAATCTCATCGATGGGTATCTCGGGCTGCTGGGTGATAATTTGCACCTCCACCTGAGTGGGCACATAGGGAATCTCTTCCGTGGTCATCTTACTGAATCCGCGGCGCACCTCAGAAGGGGTAAGCTTCACATTGCCAAAAATTTCGTTCTGCATGCGCTCCACAATCATGCGGTCGCGTACGGTCTCTCGCAGCTGTTCGCGTATCTGTGTCAGGCTCTTACCGAAGTACTCCTCCAACTTCTCGCGCGAACCCACTTGATTGATTCGCATATTGATCTCGCGCTCCACCTCATTGAGCACCTCCTGATCGGTGACCTCAATGCTATCGATAGCCGCCTGGTGCAGAAAGAGCTTCTGTATAGCTAGTTGCTCGGGCACCACGCAGTAGGGGTCTCCGTCCATGGTCTGCCCCGACATCATGAAGTACATGCGTGCCTCCTCGACGTCGGATTTAAGTATGGCCTCGTCGCCCACGACCCACACCACTTCATCTATCACATTATCTTGCGACACTACTGGTGCTGCCATCAGCACCACGCACAGTATCGCCCACAATTTCTGTTTCATTACCATAATATTTTACTCGGCCCTTTTCCATGGCCTGATTATATAAATCCTTTCTTACCTGTTGCATAAAATCCACTCTCCGTGCATTGGCCAGAAGATCCATAATTTCCAGCTTTGCCATCTCGTAGGGCTTTGCTTCGCCCTCCTTCACATACTCTTCGATATGGAGCAGGTAGCAGTATTCTTCGTCTTCGGCCTCGATGTTACGTTGCTTGTCGAAGTCCTTGCTCAGTTCCGATAGGTTGACAGTGATTTTTCCCTCCAGCTCCGACACTGGCATCCAACGGTCGTAGAAATATTCATAGATGACTGCATTGCGAAAGGCACACTTCTCGAGCTGCTCCATAGCCTCTTCAGAGTTATCCTTGTACCATCGTTTCAGATCCTTCATGCCTGGCGACTTCAGGGGTACCTTGATGAACACGCCCTTCATCACCGACTCCTCGAGCACAAACAGCAGCTTGTTCTCTTCGTAATACTCCATGAGTTCCTCCTCTGTCACCTCCTCGTCCATCTTCTGTCTCACAAGTCGCTGTTCATAGTCGTTCATGATGAGCTTACGCCTATAGTCGGCCACCAGCTGCTCAATGTATCCATCCTTGCGCATGTTGTGCTGCGCCTTGTCGTAGAGCACCTGTTCCTCGGCCCAGTTGCGTATCAACTCGCGTGCCATACGTGCGCTGTCGGTTGCCGACAGGCCATAAGGCATCGCCTTGGCCACATCTTCCTGATAGAGGAAGTGGCCGTTCACCTGCGCCACGGGAACCTTTTCACCATGCTCCACTTTCTTGCGACACGACATGAAAAGCAGCGTGGGTAATAGCAAGAGTATCGTCAGCCGTCTCATCATCTTCTACTGAGGGGTACTAATGTTCAATGCTTATTAACTGTAGCCAGCACGTCGGGGTATAGCACCACGGAATATTTGCTACGCAGTTCTTTAACCCACAACTGTTCCAAATGGTTCTGATAGTCAGCCGTCAAGGGTCCACGCACATCTTCATAGGTCTCGGGCGCCTTCTTCTGTAACTTACCTATGATACCTGTCGCGGGGAATCCCTCCACTGCCTCGGGACGTTCACCCAGCCCGAAGCCATAGTAGTCCGAGTAGGCATTCACGCCTGCCTTGAAGGGACCGCGCAGCATCTTCACCTGCAACAACGAGTCGGTATTGAAGTTCATGCGAATCACCTGCACCCAATCCTTCTGAGGTTGGTCCTTCACCACCTTGCGTACCTTGTCCAGAACCTCGTCAGACACACAGTGCACTACCATTCCGCTAAACACGGGCTCATCGTACCGATAGTTTTTCTTGTTCTTCTTGAAAAACTTCTCCAATCCCTTCTCGTCCTTGGCAGCCTTATCCCACACTTCACGTGTGCTGATTTCATACAGCAGCGAACCTTCGTAGAACTCGTTCATCAGGAATCCGAACTCGGGATATTTCGTATCGAGTTCCTTCTCAGCCATGGCCAAAGCCTCCGACGGAGTCACCTTGCCTCCCATTCTGCGTGCCAACTTCACACCCATCGAGCGCTTTGCCTGAGCACGTATACCGCGCTGCTCAAGGAACTGATAGATTGACTCGCGATGGAACTCATACGGTTCGAACTGCTTACGCTCGCTCATCAGGATGATGTGATATCCCACGGGGGTGAGCACGGGTCTACTCATCTCGCCCGCCTTCATGGTCAGCGCCACCTCCTCAAACTCCTTCAGGAGCTGTCCCTTCGACAACCAAGGCAGCATACCGCCCTCTTGTGCCGAGCCCGGATCCTGCGACAGCTCGCGAGCCATCTCTGCAAAGTCGGCTCCACCTTTCAGTGCAGCATATATGGAATCGATGCGCACTTTTGCTGCAGCCAGCTCACTTGCCGTGGCTTGCTGGGGCACACGCACCAAAATGTGTGCAGCTCTGAACATACCGTCGGGGCCAATGCTACGAGCCGTACTCTCATAGGTCTTGCGTGCTTCAGCCTCGATGTATGCCGAGTCCACCAAGTATTCCTCGGCCTGCTGTGAGCGATACTCTGCCACCTCCTTCTTAAATGCTGCCACTGTGTCCAGCTTGGCCTCCTTGGCTGCAGCCACCTTCAGTTTGTAGTTGACAAACAGCTCAACATATTCGTCCAATGTTTTCTTGTCCACCACCATCTCGGTGTTGTTCTTGTTGAACGAATATTCGAACTCGGAGCGACGCACATCCTCTCCGTTGACAGTCATCACCACGGGGTCAGCATCTTGTGCAGCCACCCCTTGAGCCATCAGTATAGCACACAGTGCAAATAACAATTTCTTCATGTATCTATCTTGTTTTTTGTTTGTTCAACTTCATTTGTCGCGTCCATCAACCGCACAAAATCAGTGCTCCGAACGGATATGCAAAGGTACAACAAAGTCTGCAGTGCTGCAAACATCTAGGTAAAAAGTTGTTTTAAACACAGTTCAGCAACGCCAACAAAGCAACACCTCATTGAGAATCAGTAGACTAAAAAAATATTAAATTATTTTAATTTCAAAAAAACTAATCCCAAATGCGAGATGCATGCAGCTTAGGGCGCAGCTCCCTACCGCCAGCAAATTACGCGATGCACTGCATGCCTGTGAGGATAAACTGTAAAAAATCCACAATGCAGCGTGAAAACTGAGTGGACATAAGTGCAAAATGGCACAAAGCATGCCATTGTCGATTATTTTGTGTATCTTCGCAGATGAATAAAATAAAATGATTATATGAGACAGCATATCGAGCAGGAGGCCCAACGCCTTGGATTCACCGCTTGCGGCTTTGCCAAAGCTGAACCCGTCAGTGAGGAGACTGTACGTATTCTTGACCATTGGACGGAACAGGGGCATCACGCTGAAATGGGATATATGGAACACAACCGCCATCTACGCCTCGACCCTACACAGCTTGTGCCAGGCTGCAAGACACTCATCGTAGTGGCACTGAACTATTATCCCAAGCAGTTGCTGCCCGAGGAAAACTATCAGATAGCATACTATGCCTACGGAAAGGACTATCACTGTGTGGTGAAGGACAAGTTGCGCCAGTTGCTTGCTTATATCCAAACGCTCTCTCCCGAGGTACAGGGACGAGCATTCTGCGATACTGCTCCCTTGCTCGAACGCTATTGGGCAGCAAAGGCCGGACTGGGATTTATCGGGCTCAACCGCACACTTATTATCCCGAGCAAGGGAAGCTACTTCTTCTTGGGGGTGCTGGCAGTGAATATGGAGCTGCCACTGGAGCATCGCGCCCAGCCATCCTCTTGCGGCAACTGCAAACGTTGTCTTTCGGCTTGCCCCACGGGAGCATTGACCACTGAAGGTATCGACTGCCGACGCTGCCTTTCATACCTCACCATTGAGCACCGAGGTGCAATTCCGCCCCATTTCATCGATGTTTTTGGGCATCGCATCTATGGCTGCGACACGTGTCAGCTAGTGTGCCCGCACAATAGATTTGCCACACCCACAACAGAAACTGCGTTCGACATGTCGCCCGAGGTTGCAACCCTCACGCATGACGATTGGCACTCCCTCACACCGGAGCGCCATCGCGAACTATTCAGACACAGCGCTATGGAACGAGCCGGATATGATGGATTGATGCGCAACATCAAGGCTGTCGGCAATAAATTTGGTACTCCGCCAAAGAAGTATTAACTTCGCACCACAAAAAAACTGCAAGCTATGAACATGTTGCTCTCATCGGCCTATCTGGCTCCTACACAATACTACACCAAGCTGTTGCAATGCACAGGAGGCACTGCATACATCGAGGCTTGCGACAACTATACAAAACAGACCTATCGCAACCGATGCATGATAGTAGATGCCAACGGCCCGCTAGCGCTCACCATACCCACTGAGAAGCCAAGCGAAGAGAAATGCCTCATGCGCGACATACGCATCAGCGACCATGGCAACTGGCGCCATCGCCATTGGAATGCCTTGGAGGCAGCCTATAGGCACACTCCGTTTTTCCTTTACTATGAGGACGATTTCCGACCATTCTATGAGAAGAGACATGAGTTTCTCTACGACTTCAACATGGAGCTGACGCAACTAGTGTGTCAGCTCATCGGTATCGACACTCGACTTGAGCCAACAACAGACTTTGGCGGTGAAGGAGCGGCTACTGATTTTCGCGAATCGATCCACCCCAAGCTATCGTGGCAGACCGATGCCACATTCACTCCTGCCGAGTACTACCAAGTGTTCAAGGAGAAACATGGCTTTATCCCCAACATGAGTATTGCGGACCTCCTATTCAACATGGGACCCGAAAGTATATTGACCCTGCATGAAAGTTATAGTAGACGATAAGATTCCCTACATCCACGAGGCACTGGCAACGATGGGTGTAGAGGCGGTGTATCTACCAGGTAGCCGCATAGACAAAAAAACTGCGCACGACGCAGATGCGCTCATCGTACGTACGCGCACCCACTGCGACGCCTCACTGCTCGATGGCAGCAACGTGCAGTTTATAGCCACTGCCACCATAGGCTATGACCACATAGACAAGACCTACTGCGCTGCCCATGGCATACGGTGGACCAATGCTCCAGGATGCAACGCTGCATCGGTTTGCCAATATGTACAGTCGGCCTTGTTGCTACTACAATCTGAGCAGGGCCTGAACCTCCGCAGAAGCACACTTGGGGTGGTGGGTGTAGGCCATGTGGGAACCTTAGTTGCAGCCATGGCTGAACGGTGGGGAATGCGCGTACTACGTTGCGACCCACCCCGAGCAGCACGAGGCGAGGAGGGATTCGTATCGCTCCACACTATAGCCCACGAGGCGGATGTCATCAGTCTGCACACGCCACTCACCCGTGAGGGCAAGCATCCTACCTATCACCTTGCCGATGAGGTCTTCTTCAGCAGCCTCGAGCGGAAGCCCTACTTCATCAACACCTCACGAGGTGAGACCACAGATACAGCAGCCTTGCTCCGCGCACTTGACTGCAAGCAGATCGCACAATGCATCATTGACGTGTGGGAGGGAGAGCCTCATATCAACCGCGAGCTGCTCGGCAGATGCTACATCGGAACCCCTCACATCGCTGGCTACTCGGCCGATGGGAAGGCCAATGCCACACGCATGTCGCTACATGCGCTTGCCCAGCATTTTGGCCTCCATGCGGCACCACACATTACAGCCCCTGCACCCAGTACATCCTCCGTGCAAGCTGTCAGCGAGGCTAAAAACCGTGCCGATGCCCTGCTGCAAATCTACAATCCACACACCGATAGTCTGGCACTGAAAACACACCCCGAGCATTTCGAGCAGCTGCGCGGTGACTATCCTTTACGTCGTGAAGAGGAGGCATACGGCCTATAAGAACTCTAGGAACTCATCCGTCACTACCCCATCAAAATAGTTGTGAACACCCATCGGGAGCAAGCGCTGGCGCAGCGCTTCACGTTCATAGCGAACACCCACGAGAGCTCTCTCTATACCCGACGCGGGAAGGTTGCCAATAAAGTCGCCTCCCAAACGGCATGATGCGATGTAACCATTGCTGACCTCTAAGCTGACCTCTACAGTGCCGCAGGCAAGGCGTTTGGTGCGATGAATGGTCTGAGTCGGAATCTCGGCAATCCCGCCCGTGCAGATGATCCTCTCCCTATTCCCATAAATCCATGCGGGAGAAGCAAACTTAGTGCGTGCCACATGAGCAATCTTCTGCAAGTCATCATCCGTCAGCAGCAACTCTGCATCAGCATACCCACGCGACAGATAACACTCCAGCCTGTCGCGAAAGTCATTGATATCGCAGACATCGGGAAGACACGCACATAGGTTCATCACCCTACTGCGCACCGAGGCTACACCCTTAACGGCCAACTTCCCCGAAGGTGCATCCAGAGCCCGCTCCAACACATCTAAGTCCACATCAAACATCAGCGTACCGTGCACCATAAGCCTATCCTTATAGACCCTCTTGGCATATCCCGACACCTTGCGCCCCGAAACCAGAATGTCATTACGCCCCGAAACCGTAGCCTCCACACCCAAAGCCAGTAAAGCCCGGAGCATAATCTGAGCATATTCCGGATAGTCGCGCTGAAGGTCAGCACTACGTCCCACAATGGTGTAGTTCAGGTTTCCCAGGTCATGATATACCGCTCCGCCCCCCGTAACGCGGCGTACCAATGCGATGTCGTGTTCGCGCAGATAATCCAGATTGACCTCTGCTGCAACATTCTGGTTGAGCCCCACAATCACCGACGGGCTGTTCCGCCAAAGATAAAATACGGGTTCGTCCAACGCCAAGCACTCAAGGGCATACTCATCAAGAGCCATGTTGAAATAGGGATCTGTATTTGGGTTGCAAAGATAGCGCATAGGGATTCGTTTACATTAAGCACTGCGAAGATACACTATTTTGAACAAATATCTCTCATTGGATTGGAAAAACTTCCGCATACAGATAAAATAAACCGGCAACGATATCACATCGCTGCCGGTTCCGAGATCTACATTTTTCGAATCTTGTTTGCTTTGTTAAGGTTCAGGTTTTGTTTCTCATGGTATTGATTTCAAGTTGGTTTTTAGAATCTGTATCATTGACACAGCATTCTAGATTGGTCTCAGCATCTCAATCAGTCAATGTCAATAAGTTGCATCTTCTTATTGAAGGTAAGCTCCACGCGATTAGTAAGCTTCACCTCATACTCACGATAATCGTGCTCAATTTTTGTAACCTTAGCACCAGGGTACTGCTCCTTCACAACCTTAGCGATAGCTTCAGGAACAATTCCCTGAGGGAGGGGCGCGGTGAGACAGTCAACCTCGGTCCAATCACCCTTGCGGTCAAACTCCACCTTGCTGCCATCGGTAAAGATAACATCATAACTGATTTCTGTAAGGTCAATCTCTTTACGTATGAGCGAGGTCTTCGAATGAGCGAAGTAGGTAGACAGGAAGGTCTGTGCACTCTTCGGCAATTGATTGCGTGTAATGGGTTGATAGTTGTCTGCATTGGCATTAGCTACTAAAGTGAACACACATGTCAGGATAAGCATCATCTTTTTCATAATTGTACTTGTTTTTTGGTTTTAATAATGTCGTTTGTTTCTCATTTACGCTGCAAAGTTGCAACCCAATTCTGAAAACATTCTGAAAAAATCGACTATTTCAGCATTTTTTTCAAAAAAACTTCATTTTTTTCGAAACGACCCATCATCTACACGACATTTAACAAGAACATCGCCTATATGTTCATCCTCCCACCAACTCCTCATATTACCAACCATGTTTATTGCTGCCATTTATGAAGGAGCAATACTTCTCTATGGGAACACTGCATATTTCCACCACCTACGCTTTCCGCGATGCCAGTATACGTTCTATGCCCTTGCGAATAGATACCAGCCCAAATGCCTGAGGGTCTATCTCATTGAAGGGCATCCACATGCACTCCGCCACGTCGTCATGGGCGAGGAGGGTGCTAGAACTATTGATGCGGCAAAGGAAAAACAAATCTATCGTGTGCACAAGGAATCCACAATAGAGATAGGTGTTGGGGAGTGTGAAGAGAAACTCAGTGCTGATGACCTCGCAACCTGTCTCCTCACGCACCTCGCGCGCTACACCCTGCTCGGCGGTTTCGTACATGTCGCAGAATCCACCCGGAAGATCCAATGTATCCTTGGCGGGTTCCTTGGCACGACGGCAGACAAGCAGTTCGTCCCGTTCATTGATAATCACGGCTACGGTAGAGGTACTCGGATTAAAGTAATAGACAAAGCCGCATTGGCGACATTGATAGCTCTTCTCATTATGTTCCTCAAAGAGTCCTCCACACTTGGGACAATAGTGAAAGTTATGAAAGGGGTGTAAATGCATAGTGGAATTGATAATTTTCCGCGAAGTTAGGCATATTTTACACTTGTTGCAAACATGAAAGGCACTATAAACAAAAAAATACGATTATAGAAGAGCTAGGTTCGGTTAATAATTGCTAATTTTGCATCGTCGTTGCGAAGTTAGGGATACGCAAACATACGAAAGAAGAAGAATAATATAAGTTATATAAACATCGTTTCCGTATGAAATTATTTGAATTTCAGCCTAAGTTGTTCTCTTGCTTGAAAGGATACAACAAGGCCACCTTCATGTCCGACCTCATGGCCGGTATCATCGTAGGTATCGTGGCTCTCCCATTGGCCATCGCGTTTGGTATTGCTTCGGGTGTAACCCCAGAGAAGGGTATCATCACTGCCATCATTGCTGGCTTGCTCATCTCCGTATTCGGTGGCAGCAAAGTGCAGATTGGCGGCCCCACGGGTGCCTTCATCGTCATCGTCTTCGGCATCATCGCCGACTATGGCATGAATGGACTCATCATCGCCACCTTCATGGCCGGCATCTTCCTCATCCTGATGGGTGTGTTACGCGTAGGCACAATTATCAAGTACATCCCCTACCCCATCATCGTGGGATTCACAAGCGGTATTGCGCTGACCATCTTCACTACACAGATCAAGGACCTTTTCGGCATGCAGATTGCTGAGGTGCCCGCCGATTTTGTCAGCAAGTGGGTGGTGTATTTCCAAAACTTCAACACGATGAACATTTGGCCTCTGCTGATCGGTATCTGCAGCATCCTCATCATCGTGTACACCCCGAAGATCAGCAAGAAGTTGCCCGGTTCACTCGTGGCCATCATCGTAATGACCGTAGTGGCATTGATCCTCAAGAACTATGCAGGAGTAACCACCATTGAGACCATCGGTGACCGCTTCACCATCAACCCCAATATGCCCACTCCCGAGGTACCCAAGATTACATGGGAGGTGTTCACCAAGCTGATGTCGCCCGCTCTTGTCATTGCCATGCTGGGCGCTATCGAGTCATTGCTCTCGGCAGCCGTGGCAGACGGTGTGATAGGAGACAAGCACGACAGCAATCAAGAACTTGTGGGACAGGGTATTGCCAACATGGTATGCTCGCTCTTCGGAGGTATCCCTGCTACTGGTGCCATTGCCCGCACAATGACCAATATCAACAATGGCGGACGCACTCCCGTAGCTGGCATCATCCATGCCTTGGTGTTACTGCTCATCTACTTCTTCCTCATGCCTTTGGCCAAATATATCCCCATGTCATGCTTGGCAGGTATCCTCGTGGTAGTATCCTACAACATGAGCGAATGGCGCAGCTTTAAGGCCATATTGAAGAACCCCAAGAGCGATATCATCGTACTGCTAGTGACCTTCTTCCTCACTGTCATCTTCGACCTCACGGTAGCCATCGAGGTGGGTATCCTCATCGCATGCCTGCTCTTCATGCGCCGCATGTCTGAGGTAACCAACGTATCGGTAGAGACAGAAGAGATTGATCTCAGTGCCGACAGCGACCTGCCCGACAGCACAGAGCACCTTATCATCCCCGAGCGCGTAGAGGTATACGAAATCAATGGCCCCTACTTCTTTGGCATCGCCAACCGATTCGAAGAGGTGATGAACGATATGGGAAGCATACCATCAGTACGCATCATCAGAATGCGTAAAGTACCCTTCATAGACTCAACAGGCGTACATAATCTTACCAACCTGTGCGAGAAGTGCTTGAAGAAGGACGTACATATCGTGCTTTCGGGTGTTAACCCCAAGGTTCTCGAAGTTCTGACCAAAGCAGGTTTCGACAAGCTCATCGGTAAAGAGAACATCTGCAGCCACATCACCATCGCCCTAGAGCGTGCCCGTGTGTTGGCCGAAGGCATGAAATAACCGAGAAGAAACAATCTAACATCTCATGCGCTACCGAGCGGCAAATATGCCTCTACGGTAGCGTTTTTTTCGTAACAAATAGCATATACCCAAAGGAGCAAAACTGAAATCTATCAGAAGGTATACCTAACCTGCAGCTGTATGTCTTCGCGATGGTTGTCATTAATCATAGCCGGACCACTGCTAATGGAAGAGCGGTCAAAATAATAGGTACAACCCAATTTGGCTGTAGCAGTAAGACGTGGCACCTCACGGTGAGCATATTGCACAAGAAAATAGCTGCGCAGACCCGTACCGTAATACATCTGATAATTGTAAGCATAGAGGAGTCCGCGTTCGTAACCATAGAGACGGGCTGCATACGCTGCACTGAATGCAGTAACACCTGCCCCGAAGCGCAAAGCGTGAATTCCAACAGTAGGATTGTAAGCAGCCTGCAGACTGCCCATAGAGCCCACAGCGTACTTCTCGGCTACTACCATACATCCCTCGAATAGGGTGCGCAAAGTGAAGTTAGGTGATAGCGCACCTTCCCAGGAGGCATGAAGGCAGTGCGTGTGCTCATTCAGCAACCCTCCATCGGGGAGACGATACCCCTGAGCCACATCACGTTGCTTCAATCGGTATCGATAACGCAAGTTGAGGGCATGATTAGTATTGATACTGTAATGTACTACCACTCTAGCATCTCCACCACACGAAGGAGCCGACACGCGATAGCGCAGATAAGGGAAACGATAAGCATCAGCATAGGCAGTAATCTGTAACTTGCGATGAGGCTGCCACTCGGCACCGAGATAAAGACCACGCTCGTTGCGTATGTCCGATGACGAAGAGAAGCTCTTGGCCTCCAGCCCCCAATAGTCGCGAGCATAGTGACGGTGCAGGAGAGTGAGATGCAGTTCGTCTATTATCTTCAAACGTATCATGTTTAATGTAGCTACGGAACCTTTGGCATCGACAGCCGTCTCACCCAATATGCTGACACGATGATGATGCCAAGCATAATCGACCGAAGCATTGAAAAACATGTGGCCCTGTGGGGAAAAACGTTTATAGGATGGGGTGGAAGGGGCCAACATGCGATTGAACGATTGGTACAACGTTGTTGCACCTAGATGAAAGCCATGCGCACTATATCCTAAGTGTGCGCCAAAGATATTGCCGAGCGTATTTCCTTTACGTTCCAGCTCGGTAAGTGTACGATGATACCCATCCTCCTTAAGTGTCCTGACAGCCATACCATCCAGCGTCGCATCCAACTTCCGATAGGAGGCAAAAGCCGTAAGTTGCCACGAATGCCATGCCAACGTAGCGGCAACACCAGTACAGTAATCACCCTCGCCCGTACCTCGATGAGGCTTAAGTGCAACAGGCAGTCTCTCTACCCCATCAAGCATCATCGTCTTACCTAAAGAAAAGTCAGAGTTCATTACCAATCCTTGCCCAAAACGTAAACGGTAGTTCCCGACAACAAGATTCTGAACAACACCCATATCACCTAACTGGACGTAGCCAGAAAGGTAATCGGGCAAGGGCTGTAACGTACCGAACAGAGGCTCACCTGCATCTTTCTCAGTACTGAATCCCCACGAGAAACGAGAACCGTAACGGTACGTATAGCGCAGACTATGATAAAGCGCATTACCCATATAATAGCTCGAAGGCGAAGCATCGAGCTGACTCTGTGAACGCTGAGCATAGCCTGCACGTTGATAGAGCGGAACATCGAGCCGAGTAGACAGTTCACTGCGTCCCTTGGTAAGTATACGGTACCACTTCTCACGTGGACTCTGCTCTTCCTTCCTAGCCTCACCAAAAGTGACAAAATAAGAAAGCAGCTGACGAGTGCGATAGTCGAGCTGAGGGATTAGCATCAACTCACCCACACTGCGTATTGCTCCGTACCTATAAATATAATAATGTATGTTCTCAATCTGACGATCGGTGAGAAAACCTAGACGCTTCAACTCCAAACTGTCAGCACTGTTAATATTAAGGGGATGGGCATGCAGATAGGCATAGTCATCATAGAGGTTCTCTGCAATAGTCGCAGATCCATCGCCTTCATCACTAACCTCCGCAAGTAGTTGTTCCACAAAGTCGTCCCACGAAGGGAACTGTGCAGATAAAGGCTGCGACACACACGTCAGCAACACCATCATAACGAATATTTTAGCCCAACTGTTCATGATATGGCTGTAAAGGTACAAGATATATTATTAAATCTTGTAAAAACAGAGGGAAAAGTCGAGTTTTTTATGTAAGTTTGCTGCATGAAAAAGCTCGGCAGCATATTACTATTGATAATCCTAACACTCCTGACGTGTATGGATGCTGATGCGCAGAACTACCAGCACAAGCAGGTACTACGCCCCGTAGAGCTATATCAGGGAGACACCATCCCAGTAATACATTTGCGCGAAGTATATATCTTTCGCCCACCCAAATTCAAGAATCGTCGCCACGAACGGTACTATTGGCGCACAGTACGCGATGTAAAAAAGACTCTACCCATAGCTCGGGAGGTGCGAAGCATCATCATCGAGACCTATGAATATTTGCTCACATTGCCCGATGAGAAGATGCGCGAGGAGCACTTGGCAGCCGTAGAGAAGGGCATGCTGGCACAGTATACACCACGCATGAGACAGCTCACCTTCAACCAAGGTAAAATGCTCATCAAACTCGTCGATCGCGAGTGCGACCAGACAGGATATGACCTCATACGCGTCTTCATGGGCGATTTCAAGGCACGCTTCTATCAAACCTTTGCGGCACTATTCGGAGCTAGCCTAAAGAAAAACTACGACCCCGAGCTGGAAGATGCCGAGATAGAAGAAATCATCTACTGGGTAGAGTTGGGTGCATTGTAATTAGTCCGGCATTGGGCCAAAGTATTGAACGCATAAGACAACACAAATATGAAGAAACTTTTATTTGTCATTTTTATTGCCCTACTCTCTGCCTGTAGCCACAAAGCAGACACAGATTTTATAATCACTGTAAGCAACGAACAAGACTTTGCACGAG
>JAEIGA010003517.1_pt1 | contig 24503 bp, 43 predicted proteins | sample 9270691 | NCBI WGS metagenome assembly JAEIGA01 (sample SAMN17057246, study PRJNA624740) | gut metagenome | biome: biome; isolation source: fecal sample | host: Bos grunniens | place: China: Xizang | collected 2019
CAAATGACGGATTTACGATAGCGGCGGTTAATTCTATTGCTCTTTGGGAACACCCAGCGCAATACATCGCAATAGGTTAAGGGGGTAAACGATGAAATATTATAAACAGCTTAATGAAAGCGGTGAAATCGTCGCGCTCTTGACCTACGATTTTGAGCCGAATATCACCGATCCTCTAACGGTCGAGATAACCGCGGAGGAGTACGAGGCCATTTCCGCCGAATGGAGAGAAGCTGCAAGGGCAAAGGCCGAAGCTGAAAAGGCCGAACGCCGCGCAAAGGCGAAAGAAAAGGCTCTTAAGGCTCGCGCTTACGACATTATTACGGGGGTGATTGAGTGAGGAGAGGAACTACACCGACACATGAATTTGAAATTATTATAGACGGCACGCCGCTCGACCTCGATCTTATAGACGAGGTCGAAATTGTGTATTGCCAGCACGGCATAGAGGTGCTGAAAAAGAACAAAAGCATGTGCAGCATCTCGGGCAATATCATTTCAGTAACACTTACGCAGGAGGAGACCTTCTTGTTTACGGAATTTGCAGTTATTGAGGTGCAGGTTAGAGTTTTGACCAATCTCGGAACGGTGCCAGCGTGCGAGATTTTAAAGCTAAACTGTGAACGCTGTCTTTCGGGGGAGGTGCTGGGATGAAAATGGAAGTTATAATGCGCGAAAACGGTCAGGCTGCTACAGCAAGTATGGGCGAGGTGACGCTCATTCCTTACAACAACGGCTCTGTTGGCGAAGAGGTAGACCCTACTGTTCCCGCTTGGGCGAAACAGCCGACAAAACCCTCATATAGTGCAAGCGAAGTCGGTGCATATGGTACTGCGGAAGTTGATGCAAAAATTAACGCACTCAACGCAGATATTGCTAATGCGGAAAATCAGACCGCAAGCGTTAAATCCGATGTTGAGAGTTTACAACAGCGCATTAACGAAGAGGCACATTTTAGAGGCTATCTTTCAACAAATGCCAAAATTCAAGCATTGGAAGCAACCCCGAATGATTTTGCCTATTCTGCCGAGAGTGGAACAAAATGGGTATACGATGCGGAGAACGGATGGCAAGATACAAAATCACCCGTACCCGACCAATTAACCCCCGCAAGCGATGCCGTGCCGTTGATGGACGGCACAGCAACATCGGGAACGGCAACGGAATACGCAAGAGGTGACCACCGTCATCCTACTGATACAACAAGGGCAAGTGTTGAAGAATTTAACGCATTGAAATCCGATATCGAAACCGCCCTCGATAACATCATTTCTATTCAAAATAAACTGATAGGCGGTGATAGTGTATGAGTATAGCGGAAAAATTCAAAACGATTGCCGAGAATGTGCAGAAAGTATTCAATGCAGGCAAAAAAGCCGAGTATGATGCTTTTTGGGATAGTGCATTGACGGATTTTTATGATGGCACATATGCGTTTTCAGGTAGACCTTGGACAGATGTGACATTTAGACCACCGAGGAAACTTACTTTACAACAAAATTGCAACGGTTGTTTTTTTGCAAGCCGAATGACAGATATAATGCCATATGTTGAGTTTGGAAAAGTGACGGCACTATACCAAGCATTCGAGGGTTCTCGAATCAAAAAAATCCCTTATATAGATGTTTCGAATGTCGCATCATTATCAAATTCATTTGCTTCTGCCCGTATTGAGTCAATTATCGGATTGACCGTTGCCGCATCAACAAAGTTTAGTAATGCTTTTTCCACCGCAACATCTTTGAAACACGTAATCTTTGACGGAACAATCGGACAGAACGGATTGAATCTCGGTCAATCTCCCCTTCTCGATAAGGAGAGCATTACAAGCATTATCAATACACTTTCTGCGACAACTTCGGGGCTGTCCGTTACATTGTCTGCGACAGCGGTCAACAATGCTTTTAACGCAGATGAATGGGCAACGCTCATCGCTACGAAGCCCAATTGGACTATATCTTTGGTATAAGTGAGGTAACCATATGACAAGAATTATTATCTATGCTAACGAGGGGAAAGTCCTCACGAACGGCGAAGTCTACGGAAAGCAGATATTTCTCGCTGATGGAGTTTCCGAAGATGATTTTTACGAAATCACAGAGGATGAATACCATAAGATTATGGCTGATGAAGCGACACCCGAAACGGATGAAGAAACGAAACTGAAAGCGAGAGCTTACGATATTATCATAGGAGCAGAAAAATGATGAACATTCTTAAAAACGCAAGAGCCTACAGAAAAGCGATAGAAACCGCCGTACCGAGCCTTGACGACAAGGTGGCAAGTACATCGGCTGAGCTCTTCCCAAAACTTAAAGAAAACGGCGAACTTGTAAAAGCAGGTACCCGTATCAACTGGGGAGGAACGCTCAAGAGGGCGGCTGTTGACCTTTGGGATAGAGCGGAAAATAATCCCGATAATGCTCCTACTCTTTGGGAGGACATCGCCTACCGCGAGGGCTTCCGCATCATTCCCGAGACGATCACAGCAACCCTCGCCTTTGCGCGCGACGAGTGCGGCTGGTGGGGCGACACCCTCTACAGATCCCTCCGAGAGGGTAACTCTTACCCGCCCGACGTCACGCCGGAATGGTGGGAGGTAGTAACAAAATAACGGCGGAGAAATTATCCCCGCCGTTGTCTGTGCTAAGGCTCAACAGCCTATAAATTAAGTCTAGCAACTCATTGTCCTTGCAGTCGTTTACCGCGGCAATAACCATCTGCCGCATGGCCTCGGCGTCTTCCATCTCTTGACCCTTTCTTGACAAAAAGAAATTTTTGTGGTATAATAGTGTAATTTGATTACATTCGGAATTTTCTGACACTTGTTTTTGCTGGCTAAATTATACAACATTTTGCGCTGGAAAGCAAGACACAAGTTTGTTAGTTTGCCCGTCAAATTTATCACTATCAAAAAGACAAGTTTGTTCCCGAATATGATAAATTCGTCAGTTTGGAATGCAAATTTGTCATACGGAGAGGACTTTTATATCAATGTGGCGAGAGAGAATAGTGGCAACGAGAAAAGCAAAAGGCATAACGATAAAGACGATGGCGGAGAGAACGCCGTCGCACATGTCTGCGGAGGCTATCACCCGCATACTGAACGAGAAAACAGACGACCCGCGTATAAGCACGGTATTAGCTTTAGGCGAAGCCGTCGGGCTCTCTCCGTGGGAGCTGTTTGCGGAGCCGACCGCGCTTGTAGCGTATCAAAGCCTTTTGACCCTGCAGTCGGAGCTCGACACCCTCAAGGCAGACATCGACCGTCTGCAAACCGAGAACGCCGCACTCAAAAGCGACGTCGCGGACGCCAACAGCAAGACAGCGGACGCCAACAGCAGGGCGGCAGCTCTTGAGATCGAGAACGACCGCCTCAGCTTGAAGATCGCGCACAAAGACGAGGTCATTAACCTGCAAAAGGAAATCATCGAGCTGCACAAAAGCAAGACCGGAATACCAAACACCTGGAAGCTATAAAAATAAAGCCCCGTAAATGCTACGGGGCTTTACTTATGCAATTTTGATGAAACCGAAGGAGGAAATCGAAATGATTAGAACCGGCAAAGAACTGGCAGCGGCCGCAGAGGCTGTAGCTAAAAACTACAAGACCCTCTACGTCATGGGCTGCTTCGGCGCTCCGTTGAACGCCAACAACAAGACAAGGTACACCAAGAACCACACCTACAACAAGCAGGCCGCACGCACTGCAAAGATCAAGGCAGCAAGCGCGGACACCTTCGGCTTCGACTGCGTCTGCCTCATCAAGGGGCTGCTCTGGGGCTGGAGCGGTGACAAGTCCAGAACCTACGGCGGCGCAGCGTACGGATCCAACAAAGTGCCGGACATCGGCGCGGACCGTATGATAAAAGAGTGCAGCGACGTGTCCACCGACTTCTCCAAGATCGAGGTCGGGGAGGCGGTCTGGATGGAGGGCCACATCGGCATCTATATCGGCAACGGCCTGGCCGTTGAGAGCACACCGAAGTGGGACGACTGCGTGCAGATCACCGCCTGCAATAACTCCCGCAGCGGCTACAATACCCGCAACTGGACGAAGCACGGCAAGCTGCCGTATATTTCCTACACCGGAACCGCTGAGAACGTAAAGACCGCGGGCATCGCACCGGCTAAGCCTTCCGCACCCGCAGCCACTTTTAAGGTGGGCGACAAGGTCAAGCTGACCGCCGACGCTACGGTCTACGGCAAGAGCACCAAGTTCGCGTCCTGGGTGTATAAATCCACTTTGTACGTCCGCCAGATCGACAGCGACCGCATCGTGGTCTCCACCGTGAAGGTCGGCGCGATCACCGGCGCCGTAAATAAAAAGCACTTGGTCCGTATGTGACCGGAAAGGAAAAGAACATGGGAAACTGGACCCTGGCAGAGATCCTGGCCTTCATTCTGGCCTGCGCTTCTGGCTTCCTCCTCCTGGCCAACGCTGCCGAGAAGATCGTCGCGGCGTATAAGGCCTGGAAGGCACCAAGCGTGCAGCAGAACGCTCGGCAGAATGAGAGACTGGACGCTCTGGAGCTCTGGCGAAAAGAAGTCGACGGCAAGCTCGACAACGACAACGTGAGGCTTGAGGCCATAGCGGAGGATAACCGCGTCACACAGCGGGCGCTGCTCGCTCTGCTTGACCACGGCATCGACGGCAACAACATCAAACAAATGCAGGACGCAAAAGAAGACCTGCGCACCCATCTTATAAACCGATAAAACGGGAAGGAGTAAAACAAAATGAAAAACTTCACAAAGAACCTCGCAGCCCTCATCAAGGTGAAAACCATTGTGACCTTCGTAGTCATTGCCGTTTATGCAGTGCTCGCGCTGCGCGGCTCGATTACACCCGAAAACGTGCAGACCCTTGTAATGGGTGTTATCGCATTTTACTTCGGCACTCAGCACGAGCAGAGTGCAGGGGCGAGTGCGAACATGCACAGCAGCACCTGCCCGTTTTTGACCAGTGGGGCGCTTGAAGTTGAGCCCGAAGAGCTCACCGCTAATATTATAGAAGAAACAGAAAAAACATCCGCCGACAACCTCGACGAATAAACAGACAAAAACCCCGGAGGGCTCAGGCCTTCCGGGTTTTTTTTTGTTCTCTTTTTTTATGGTTATCATCTCAACGCCATTGAAATGGTTGACAGAGGATAACCATTAAAAGCAAAAATTAAATGCGGAGTTCAATCTCCAACTTAAACGGGTGCGGGTTCCCCAGCTTGCCCCGTGGACGCTCCACCGGTGGGCGGCTGTATTGGATCCGGGCCACGCAGGTCTTGATAAGTTCGTTAACTTCCTTGACCGGTGCGTCGGGATCCTTTAACAGCGCCAGCGTGCGCTCAAGCGTTACCAGCTTTTCGTGTACGTCGATATGCTCCGGCGCGTTCGCCTCGGCTTCAATGATCGCCTGCGTAACTTCTTGAATTTCCGCAACTGTCTGCGCGTTCAGTCTCTCAAAAATATGCTCCGGCATTCCGCCTTTGAGCTTTTCGTCCCACTGCTTGACCTCCAGCTCTTTCAAACTGTCGAGCCGCTTCTCCAGGCGGGCTATGGTCTGCTGGTGCAGCTCGGCGCTGTTGTCCTCTCCCGAGTCAACCCTCACCTGAAACTCCTCGACACAGTTCTCCAAAACCCTGATTATTTCATCCATTACTTCCGAAGCAATCGCCGATCCGCTTGACTTGCACCGCCCATAGCTGCAACGGAAACGCGGGACGCCTATATCCTTGCCGCCGTGCCTTGTTTGTTTGTAAGACATCGCCTTGCCGCAAGAGCAGTACATCACACCCGCGAGAGGGTTCAGCATCTCGGTGCCCTTCTTTTTCGGCGGGATCTTGCCCTTGATCTTCTGCACGTCGTCCCAGAGCTCCTGGCTAATTATAGCGGGATGCCTGCCGTCGAACACGAGGTAGTCGTCGGAGGTGTACGTGTAACGCTTAATTTCTCCATTTTCGACCCGGTGCCCTCTGCGGATCCGGTACCACTTCACCTTACCAATATAGTGAACATTGCGGAGGATGTTGCTGATAGTGGTGGGCGACCAGGTGGTGCCCCTCGGCGCCTTGGCGTGCTCCTTCTCAAGCATTTCGCAGATAGTGGTGGAGCCCACGCCGCGGCGGTATAACTCAAATATCTGGCGGACCACCTCGGCCTCCTCCGGTATGGGCTCCAGGGTGTGGCAAGTGCGTCGGCCGTCCTTAACTGAAACCTTTTTGTAACCATACGGAGCATAGGAGCCAATATACCACCCATTTTTTACAGCCAGGAGCTTGCCGTCTTTTAATATCTTCTTTTGATACTGGAGGTAGTCGTTTCCCCTCATCAGCTCACGCTCGAACTGCTCGCGGTCTCTGTCGTCTCTCAAATCGTATGAGCCCTGGGTGGTCAGCACCAGCGTGCCGGTGTACATCAAGACCTTGACCAGGTAGCCTATATCCTGGAGATCACCGCGGGAAAGTCTGGACGGCTCCTTGACGAGCACCGCTTTTTTGCTTGGATCTTCCACCAGCCGCAGCAGCTCCAGCATCTTCGGGCGGCTGTCCAGCGTCTCACCGGAGACGACCTCGCGGAGTCTGTTCACCTCCGGCACCGGTCCGCCGTCCGGTAGATTATAGGCCATCCATTCGTCAAGCATTTGTTCGTGCTTTTCGAGAACTTCCTCCACCGTTGCCATGGGATCGTCCGACCGGGACTTCCTCAAGTACATTATTATTTCGCTACCTTTTAACTTAGGCAGTAAATACATAAAATTTCACCTCTTTGAAAATTTTTTCACAAATCTGTCACAGTGCGACACTTTTCCCCTGCTCCGGTGTGCTATACTCTTTTACGGAAACACACGTTCGAGGAGGGTACAACCATATGACCGCAAAGCAACTAATAAACCAAATTATAGAACGTCTCAACGGCTGCCACGATGCAGACCTACTTGACCTTATTCTTAAGCTACTCATCGAAAGCGGCAATTAAGTCCTTGACGCTTTTGTACTGCTTTTCGTTCTTTTCGTTAAGTTTGGCGAGAGCCGCAACAGTATTATAGAAATCGGCATCCGTTCTCATTTTCACGACCAGCTTGGCAAGTTGGTCGTTTTTTACGCTCGCCTCCTCGGATACTAACCCGAGCAGGTACCCATGCGTTACACCTAAAACCTTTGCAAACTGCTCCAGCCTGGACTGGGGAAGATCCACCGCGCCCGACTCCACACGAGCCACAACCGAGTGATTTTTATACCCCATTTTTGCGGCGAGCTCCCTTTGCGACCAGCCAAGACTGAGCCTGCGGGCCTTTATTCTTTCACCTACGTGCATGTAAAACACCTCCTTTTTCTATATTATACCTCTTTTGTGCACAAAAAGCAACAGAATTTTGAAAATTTTTTTCAAAACCCCTTGACAAAATTTTTTTTCTGAGTATAATAATAGGCGCAAGGTGCTTTTAAAGCACCAAAGAAAGGAGGTACAGGCATGACCAACCGCAAACTCTTGGAGGACAAGATAATGCAGAAGGGCTTGAAAAAGAGCTATTTGGCCAAGCAGATCGGCGTGAGCCGTTCAACTTTCTGCGCTCTGCTCCAGAACAAGTCTGAATTTAGAGCCAGCCAGATCGCAACCCTTTGTAAACTGCTGGACATTAAGGACGACGAAACGATGAAGGCTATTTTTTTTGCCCAGAGTGGTGCTTAAAAAGCAACAAAGAAAGAAGGAAGAACCATGGCCATCGTAAAAGTGACCCGCCCGGACCTCACAGCAGAGGAGAGGGCGAAACGGATGGAGGAGATCAAGCAGGCCGCCGTCCGGCTGGTCCTGGAAACCGAAAAGAACAAACGAAGAAACGCTCAAAAAATTCATAAATTAGGAGGAACAACATGAGCAACACAATCACCATCGAACTCTGCACGGAAGACCGCGCGAGAATTGACAACCTGACCGCCGCTCTTATTGCAAACGGCGGAGCGGTCGAGGCGCTGCTTAAGCAGCTCCAGCCCACCGGAGACGACATCGCGAAGATGGCGGCCGCAGTCGTGAGCCCCGAGAACGCCTCACAGCGCGTGGAAGAAACCACGCAGGCGGAAACCCCTGCGACCGAAGATCTTCACTCACCGACCGGAGAGCTGCCCCCGTGGGAGGCTACAGCGCCCGCAGCCGAAGCGAAGACCGAGCCGGCCGTAACACTGCCGCAGATCCAGCAGAAGGTGATGCAGCTGGTCACTGGCTTTAACGGAGCCAAGAAGGCGCAGGTCCGCGAGATCGTGAACGCCTACGCCAAGAAGGTCTCCGACATACCCGAGGACAAGTGGGGCGAGGTCTGGGACAAGCTCGCCAAGCTGGAAAGTGAGAGCTAAGCATGGACAGCAAAAAAGTTATATACATAGCCGGGCCGATCACCGGCGTGGAGAACTACTGGGAGGCCTTCGAGCGGGCCGCTGAGGACCTGGAAGGCCTGGGCTATATCGCACTGAACCCTGCCCGACTCCCGCAGGGGATGACCAACAGCCAGTGCATGCGCATCTGCTTCGCTATGATCGACAGCGCCGATGCGGTGCTTTTCCTGGAAGACTGGCGAAGAAGCAACGGCGCCAACCTGGAGGCCGCATACTGCGAATACACCGAGAAGCCCGTCGCCTTTTACAGGTGCCACGAAGATCTTCGCGGCAACCGCTACCCCCGAGAAGTCACACAGAGCTGGCTCAAGCATGACCTGGGGGAGGTGTTCAGCAAATGACCGGCATCGCTATTACTGCAATAATTTGCGCCACTTTGGTGCTGCTTTGCCTCATAGGCAGAAAGGACGGCAAAAAAATGATAAATAGACTTTTAGAAAGTAGTACGCTCATGATCCTGCTGCTGGCTGCTGCGGTGATCGTCGTCAGCGTTTTAGTGTTGAACTGTTTCCAGCCAACGATGGACCGCATCGAGTGGCAGGAGGAGTTATACACAGTGCAGCGCGGCGACAGCCTCTGGGCTATCTCCGGCAAATACTGCCCCGAAAGCGTGGACCGCAGAGAGTGGGTCGACGAGATCCAGGTGCTCAACGACATACAGGGCGCCACCATCTACCCCGGCCAGCGCCTCATAGTTTTGGCGCCTGTCAAGTGAGGAGGGTCGAACAATGAACAACGAAGCAATCGACCACAGCAGCAGAGCCCACGCCCTGCTCAGCGCCTCCAGCGCACACCGCTGGCTGGTCTGCCCTCCCTCAGCTGTAGCAGCTGAGGCCTACGAGAACGAGGACACCGACTACACAAAGGAAGGAACCATAGCCCACGAAGTGGCGGAAGCTATAACGCGCGCGGTCCTAGCCAAGGGCTGTTACACCAAGACCAGATGGGATGACGGACAAATTACCATCGAGGGCAAGGACTGGAACGCCGCAGACGTTACGGAAGAGATGATCGAATGCGCCGAAGGCTACGCCGACTACATCCTGGAGCAGACCAAGAACCCCGATGCCGTTGTTCTTCTGGAGCAGAGGGTGGACTACTCCCCCTGGGTGCCGGAAGGCTTCGGAACCGCTGACTGCATTATTATCCAGGGCAAGACCATGGACGTGATCGACTACAAGTACGGCAAAGGCGTGACAGTCTCCGCAGTGGAGAACCCCCAGGAGAAGCTCTACGGCCTGGGAGCGCTCAACGACTACGGCTTCGCCTATGACGTCGAGAAGATCCGCCTCCATATATACCAGCCCCGCTTGAACAACATCAGCGTGGACGAGCTGAGCGACTACGAGCTCCTGAACTGGGCAGAGAAAACGGTCAAGCCTACAGCGCAGAACGCAGCAAAGGGCAAGGGCAAATACAACCCCGGCGAGCACTGCCGCTTCTGCCCTCACGCTGGCCGCTGTAGAGCCTTGACAAAGATCTGCACCGAATACGTGGAGACCCACGGCATCAAGGCAGGCATAGAAACCCTGGCGCCCTGGGAGGTCGCAGAAGTGCTCCGCATGGAGCCGCTGGTCTCTCTCTGGCTCAAACGTGTAAAGGACCAGGCGCTGACCACTATGCTGAACGGCGGAGACGTTCCCGGCTACAAGGTGGTCGCCGGTCGCGGATCCAGAGGCTGGACCGACGATCTGGAAGTCGCTGCGCTCTTGAAGGCCAACGGCTACACCCCGGAGGAAATCACCAAGACCGAGCTGCGAAGCGTGGCCGACATGGAAAAGACCATCGGTAAGAAGAAGGTCGCGGAGCTTCTGGCGTGCCAGATCGAGACCAAGACCGGAGCGCCGACCGTGGCACCGGAGAGCGACAAGCGCCCGAAGTACGACCGCCTGGCCGAGGCTCAAAAAGATTTTGAATAGAAGAAAGGCAACACCATGAGAAAGTTAAGACGATCAATCGCCCGCGCCCGAATGGAAAAAGAGGGCATCAGGCACATGAACAAGACCCGCCACGGGTTAAACCCGATCACGAAGACCCCGGTCACCTATCCCAGCTACTTCGCTGAGAACTGGCGCAAATACGCATAACATGCATACAAAAGCAAAAAACGCACGATAAATTGCAAAAATTCAACAAAAACACTAAATAACTCACATAAAAGGAGATTTAAAAACATGAGCACTAAAGTAGTTACCGGAAAAGTAAGATTTTCATTCTGTCACATTTTCGAAGCACAGGAACCCCAGGGCGGAGGCGATCCGAAGTTCAGCGTCACCCTGCTGATCCCCAAGTCCGACACCGTGACCCTTGGCAAGATCAAAGCCGCGATGGCCGAAGCCCGCGAGAACTTCTGCACCCGTAACGGCGCCAACGCCCTCCCGGCAAAGCCCACCCACACCATGCACGACGGAGACGGCCAGCGCCCCGGTGGTGACGACTTCGGACCCGAGTGCAAGGGCTGCTACGTCATCACCGTATCGAGCAAGCAGAAGCCCGTCATCGTGGACGCCTTCCGCAACGAGATCACCAACCCCGCAGAGGTCTACAGCGGCTGCTACGGTCGCGCCTCGATCAACTTCTACGGCTACAGCAAGGCCGGCAAGAAAGGCATCAGCGCAGGCCTGCTGTCTATCCAGAAACTCTGCGACGGCGAGCCCTTCGGAACTGTAGGATCTGCCGACGACTTCGACGACGACTACCGCGACCCTGAGGCAGGCGACGGCGATGACTTCATGGGCTAACGCAAAGAGGACACTTGTTTGCGATATTGAGACCTACTGCAGCGCCGACCTGCCCCGGACCGGTGCTGTCAAGTACGCCGAGGCGGAGGACTTCGAGATCCTTCTCATGTCCTACGCCTTCGACGACGACCCGGTGACCGTCTGGGACTTTACCCAGGACGGCACCCCGCCGTGGCTGGCTGAGGCGCTGACCGATCCCGAGATCCTGAAAGTGGCATGGAATATCTCTTTTGAGCGGTCGTGCTTTAACTCGGCCCTCGGCATATACACCCCGCCGGAGCAGTGGCGCGACGCCATGACCCTGGCGGCGATGAATGGGCTGCCGATGACACTGGAGGGCGCAGGCGCTGCGCTCCAGTTAGAGCAGCAGAAGCTGACCACCGGCAAGGCCTTAATCAATTATTTTTGTAAACCCTGCAAGCCGACCATCACCAACGGAGGCCGGACACGAAACCTACCCCACCACGCCCCGGAGAAGTGGGAGGACTTCAAAACCTACTGCGGCCGCGACACGGAAACCGAGCGCACTATTTACAAGCGCCTGCTCCGGTTCCCTGTGCCGGAGTGGGAGAGAAGGCTGGAAGCTATGGACGCCCGCGTCAATGAACGCGGGGTCCAGGTAGACATCGAACTGGCAGAGGCTGCCGTGTACGTCGATGAAAAGCTCCGGGAAGAGCACACCGCGGAGCTGAAAAGACTCACCCACCTGGACAACCCCAACAGCGTGCAGCAGCTCAAAGGCTGGCTGGAGGGCGTCGGCATCTTCGCGGACAGCCTGGACAAGGCAGCCGTGGCAGGTCTCCGGGCGTCTGTCCCGGATCCGACCACGCGCCGAGTGCTGGAGCTGCGGCAGCTGCTGGGCAAAACCAGCACGAAGAAGTACCAGGCGATGCTCGACGCAGTCTGCAAAGACAACCGAGTGCGCGGGCTCTTGCAATACTACGGCGCCGGCAGAACCGGCCGCTGGGCTGGCCGTCGCGTACAGCTCCAGAACCTGGCGCAGAACCACCTGGACGATATAGGTCTGGTCCGTGAGCTGGTGAGAGACAGAGACCCGGAGATGCTGGAGATGGTCTTCGGCAACGTCCCGGACGTGCTCAGCCAGCTGATCCGCACGGCGCTGGTCGCAAAACCCGGCCACACCTTCCTGGTGAGCGACTATGCAGCCATCGAGGCCCGCGTGATTGCCTATCTTGCCGGAGAGAAGTGGCGCATGGACGTCTTTGCCAACGGCGGGGACATCTACTGCAGCTCTGCCTCCCAGATGTTCAAGGTTCCCGTGGAAAAGCACGGGATCAACGGACACCTCCGACAGAAGGGCAAGGTCGCAGAGCTCGCCTGCGGATATGGCGGAGGAGTTCAAGCGCTCAAAGCCTTCGGCGCAGATAAAATGGGACTGACCGAGGAGGAGATGCAGCAGATCGTCACGCAGTGGCGGGCAGCTTCTCCGACGATCCCACGCTTTTGGCGGGACACTGAAAGAACGGCCAGGAGGGCGCTGGAGAACCCCGGGCGGACGTTCACGCTGCCCTGTGGGGTCAAGTACCTGAGAGACGCGGACGGCCTGCGCTGTAGGCTCCCTTCGGGTCGTATCTTGACCTACTGGGGCGCACGAATAGAGGACGGCAGCATCGTGTTCTGGGGCCTGCAAACCGGAAAAGACGGCAAGCAGACCAAGAAGTGGACGAAGGTGGAGACCTGGGGCGGCAAGCTGGTCGAGAACATCGTCCAAGCCTACGCCCGGGACTGCCTGGCCGTTGCGCTGCTGAGACTTGACGAGGCGGGCTACCGCATCTGCTTCCACGTACACGACGAAATCATAGCAGAGGCGCCGGACGGCAGCCGCTGGGAGGACATGGCCGAGATTATGGGTCGCCCGATCGACTGGGCACCGGGCCTGCTGCTCCGCGGCGACGGCTACTCTACAAAATTCTACATGAAGGACTGAACACCATGAACAACTATAAACTGGGCAGCCTTTTCGACGGATCAGGCGGCTTCCCTCTGGCTGGTGCCCTTTGCGGCATCGAGCCCGTGTGGGCATCCGAGGTGGAGCCGTACCCGATAACGGTCACGAGGTCGCGCTTCCCGAATATGAAGCACCTGGGCGACATCAGCAAGATCAACGGAGCAGAGATCGAGCCCGTGGACATTATCACCTTCGGCAGCCCTTGCCAGGATCTATCCGTGGCAGGCAAGCGCGCAGGACTAAAACACACCGACAACGGCGACGAGGAGACCACACGCAGCGGCCTCTTTATGGAAGCCGTGAGAATTATAAAAGAAATGAGGAAAGCAACCAATGGAGAGTACCCACGCTTCGCGCTCTGGGAGAACGTGCCCGGAGCCTTTAGCAGCAACAAGGGCGAGGACTTCCGCATCGTCTGCGAAGAACTCATCAAGATCGTCGAGCCGTCAGCCTTTATGCCTCCGGTTCCGAAGAACGGATGGAACTACGCCGACAGCTACGTCGGAGACGGATGGAGCCTTGCTTACAGAATTTTTGATGCTCAATACTGGGGAGTCCCCCAGCGTCGCCGTCGCATCCACCTTGTCGCAGATTTTAGAGGCGAACGCGCCCGAGAGATACTATTTGAGCGCCAAGGCCTGCGAGGGTATTTTGCGGAGGGCGGAACGCCGTGGCAAGGAACTCCCGCAGATGCTCCGGGAAGCTCTGGAGCAGATGATCGAGAGGGAGAAGCCGCAGGAAGAAGACAACTGGATGCTGTAGGCCTTGACGTTTACAACCAGACGCTGACAGGTAACAAGGCTAAAACACTAACCAATAAAAGGACCGACTCGGACCACGTCCCCTGTGTGCTTGAACCCATCCCCATTAATACTTTGAGCATATCTCACGGACACATGGACGATCTAAGACGCGGGGACGGAATAGGGGCCCCCGGTTCGCCTCAGTTCTCCATAAGCTGTTCGCATCCGCACGCGGTCGCGTACCGTCAAGGAGGCTTTGCGGACTACATAGAAGGCGAGATCGGGACCCTTCGAGCACAGGGGGGCGACCTGGGTGGCGGGTCGGAGAACCTCATCGTGTCGAGACCCTTCTATATCGTCCGCCGTCTAACACCGACCGAGTGCGCAAGGCTCCAAGGCTTTGCAGACTGGTGGGCGTACATAGAACCGAAGGACCAACTCACGGAGGAGGAGTACCGCTTCTGGCTTGAAGTCCGAAACACCCACGCGCGCATCAACGGCAGGGAGGCCAGGGACTACACCGAGAAACAGATGCTCACCTGGTACAACAAACTATACACCGACAGCGCTGAGTACAAGATGTGGGGCAACGGCATCGCCCTCCCTCCCGCGCTGTATTGTATGCAAGGAATAACCGATGCGCTGGACACTGAGGAGGAGGACGCATGGATGCAATAAAACCGATAAACGCCCAAGCACTAATCCGGCTAAAGGCCCACCGAGCCCTGCTCAGTCCTCAGCAGTACAAGACCCTGCGCGGGCAGATCCTGGCTGGAGACGCTGAGGGCGCCGCGCGTGGGCTGGAGAAAATAATGGAGAGGAGGCGCCGCAGTGACAATACAACACGACAAAGCCCTGGAGATCGCAACAGGCAACAGCCGAAAGACTAAGACCTGGAAAAATAGGACCGTCCAGTGGTCGGAGCTCCTGGACCGTCTGGCCAAAGAGACCAGAACGCCGGAGACCGTGGCAGAGTACAAGGCCATGGGCCGAAACCAGCAGAGCGACATCAAGGACGTGGGCGGCTTTGTGGGCGGCTACTGTAACAACGGCAGCCGCTCCGACATCCGCTTCCGCTCCATCCTCTGTCTGGATGCCGACTTCGCAGACGGCGACCTCTGGCCGGACTGGGAGCTCCTCTACGGCAAAGCGGCGGCGGTCTACTCCACCCACAAACACACACCAGAGAAGCCCCGCCTCCGACTGGTCGTTCCGCTGGCCCGCAACGTGGACCCGGACGAGTACCAGGCCATCGGCCGCAGAGTGGCGGCCACGCTGGGCATGGACAAGTTCGACGACACGAGCTACCAGCCGCAGCGCATGATGTACTGGCCCAGCACCAGCCAGGACGGCGAGTACTTCTTCCGATACACCGACGCCCCGGCGCTGGATCCGGACGAGGTGCTGGCAACCTACCATGACTGGCACGACGTGTCAGCCTGGCCGACCAGCAGCCGCGAAGCCGCGGCACCTAAAAAGACCGCCAGCAAAATGGCGGACCCCCTGGAGAAGGGCGGACTGGTCGGCGCCTTCTGCCGGGCGTACTACCCGATCACAGAGGCCATCGAGGCCTTTGTGCCAGCCTACCAGCCCTGCAGCGAGCCGAACCGCTACACCTATACGGAAGGCAGCACAGCCGCCGGAGTTGTGATATACGAGGACGGCAAGTTCTCCTACAGCTTCCACGGCACCGACCCGGCATCCATGCAGACCGTGAACGCCTGGGACCTGGTCCGCCTGCACATGTTCCACGACCTGGACGCCGACTGCGCCCCGGACACCCCGACCGGCAGCCGCCCGAGCTACAAAGCCATGACGGAGCTGGCGACAAACGACAAGCGCACGACAGCGCAGATCGTCACAGACAGGTCAGCGGAGGCGCTTGCGGACTTCGACACACCCATGGAAGAAAGCGCCCCAGAGGACGAAAACTGGCGCGAGAAGTTAAAGATCACCGCCCAGGGCGGGATCGCCCAGACCATTGAAAACGCCGTAATTATCCTACGGCACGACCCGAAGCTGGCCGGCTGCCTGGCGCTCAACGAAATGGAGCACAACATCGTGGCCCGGAAGGACTTGCCCTGGCGAAAAGTTAAGGGCACCAGCCAGTGGGTGGACGCCGACGACGCCGCGCTCCGCTTCTACCTGGAGAGGGTGTACGGCATAGCCAGCAAGGACCGCATCTTCGACGCTGTCAACGTCGTGGCAGCTGAGAACAAGTACCACCCCGTCCGCGACTACCTGGACGGCTGCACCTGGGATGGCGTGCCAAGAGTGGAGACGCTGCTGGTGGACTACCTGGGCGCGGAGGACTGCCCCTACACCAGAGCAGTGACCCGCAAAGCGCTGGTGGCCGCTGTGGCCCGAATATACCGCCCCGGCTGCAAGTTCGACTATATGCTGACTATACGCGGCCAGCAGGGCCTCGGAAAGTCCGCGCTGATCGCTAAGCTGGGCGGCAAATGGTTCAGCGACAGCTTCACCACTATGCAGGGCAAGGACGCCTACGAGCAGGTGCAAGGCGTCTGGATCATGGAGGTCGGAGAACTGGCCGGGATGAGAAAAGCAGAGGCAGAGACCATCAAGCTGTATATCTCCAAGCAGGTGGACCGCTTCCGCCCGGCATACGGCCGAAGGCTCCAGGAGTTCCCGCGCCAGTGCATTTTTATAGGCACGACGAACGAAAGCCAATTTTTAAGAGATACAACCGGAAACCGCCGCTTTTGGGTAGTGGACACACCGAACAAAGCCGCCAGGGACATGTGGGAGGAGCTGACCCCCGAAGCGATCAGCCTGATCTGGGCCGAAGCGGTGGAGCTCTACAGAGCCGGAGAGGATCTGTACCTGCCCCGAACACTGGAAGCAGTCGCCCGGAAGGTCCAGGAGGCCTACGAGGAGGAGAACCCCCGCGCCGGTATTATTGCCGACTACCTGGACCGCCTGCTGCCCGCAGGCTGGGAGGGCATGGACCTCTACGCCCGCCGGTCCTTCTTGGAGGGAGAGGCGGAAGGCGTAACCCAGCGGCAGACCGTCTGCATCTTGGAGATCTGGGCGGAGGCGCTGAACGGCAACCCCGACAAGCTGGACCGCTACGCCATCAAGGAAATACGCGACATCCTGGCGGGACTCCCTGAGTGGAGACGCGAGAGGGACAAATTCTTGACCATCAGGCCCTACGGCCGCCAGAGATACTACGAAAGGAGCGAGAAGGAATGAGCGAAGAGCAGAAGAAACCAAAACTACCGGACCCCGCGCCTTGCTGTATCATTTGCCGCGAAAAGGTGACCGGCCCTCAGTTTATAGCGTCTAAGCCGCGCCGAGGCCCGACCATGTACGCGCACACCCACTGCTTCGAGGAGGAGCAGAAGGCGCAGAAGGAGGGCAACGCATGACCCAGCTGGAGAAAGACATCGAACGGAAGCTCCGCCAAGCTATAGAACGCCGCGGCGGGTTCTGCTTGAAGTGGGTGTGCCCCGGCTGGTCCGGAGTGCCGGACCGGATCGTCCTGCTGCCCGGTGCAGTTATCCACTTTGTAGAGACTAAAATACCGAAGGGCGGAGAGCTCAGCGCTATGCAGATAAAGTGGCGCGAGTGGCTATCGCGCCTGGGCTTCTCCTGCTGGGTGGTCTGGTCCGAGGAGGACCTGGTGCTATTCCTGGCAAGTATTAGAACGAAAGAAGGATGACAGCATGAAACAGATTAAAACAATCAGGCATCCGCTGAAAGCCGCGGCGACCTTCGACGAGGAAGTGAACGCCGCCCTATTAGAAGGCTGGCAGCTGACCAAACGCGAAGTGCTGGGCCCGATGCCCACGTCGGACCCGCTCATCAACACCTACGTGATGCTTTATGCTGAACTGGAGCGCGAAAAGGAGCTGGTGCCAGAGGGAGACCGCCGCTGTTGCAACTGCAAACACTTACGGGATGTATCGTCCACGGCACCCTGCCGTGGGTGCATGAACTACGACATGTGGGAGCCGGCCGATGGCTAAGGTCGTATGCATATGCGCCCGCTGCGGCAAAACCTTCGAGTGCTGGCCCCACGAAGCCAAGGGCAGGGTCTGGTGTAGCCAGTCCTGCCACATGAAGGACTTAAACGCAGAACGGAACCCAACGCGCTGGGAGACCGAGAACAGAGACCGAGAGAAGCACAGAGAAGCGAGGCTCGGCAAAGGGGAGGGCCGGGCATACCGCAAACGCTACGGCAGGCATGAACACCGAGTGGTGGCCGAGGAGATCCTTGGCAGACCTCTGGAGCCGGGCGAAGTGGTCCATCACGTCAACGGAGACAAAACCGACAACCGCCCCGAAAATTTGAAAATTTACAGCAGCCAGGCCGAGCACATGCGCGAAGGCCACCCAGGCTGGAGGAGGTGATGCCGTGAGTGCTTTTGTACCATACCCGCACCAAGCTGCTGGGATCGACTGGATCGTCAGCAACCCCGCCTGCGCCCTCTTTTGGTCCATGGGCACCGGCTAACGCAAAACTGTAACGACACTGACCGCCATCGACCGGCTGCTCCATGACTGCCTGGAGGACGGCCCGGTGCTGGTAATCGCCCCCAAGCGCGTGGCGGAGAACACCTGGAGCAAAGAGACCGCCAAGTGGGAGCACCTGCAGCACCTCCGCGTCCGCAAGATCATGGGCACGGAGAAGCAGCGCATCGAAGCAGTGCGCAGCGTTTTCGAGGGACCCTTTGCCGACCTCTACGTGATAAACCGCGAGAACGTGGTGTGGCTGGTGGAGCTCCTGCAGAACCGCTGGCCGTTTCCCATCGTTGTGATCGACGAGCTGTCGAGCTTCAAGAGCGCCCAGGCGAAACGCTGGAAGGCTCTGCGCCGGGTCCGCGGAAGGATCAAGCGACTGATAGGCTTAACCGGAACCCCAAGGCCCAACGGCCTGGAGGATCTGTGGCCGGAGATCTACCTGCTGGACCAGGGCGTCCGCCTTGGTCGAACGCTGGGAACCTTCCGCGCCTACTACCTGGTGCCGGAGAAAATGAACGGCCACATCGTCTACAAATACCGACCGAGAGAGGGCGCAGAGGCTGAGGCCTACGAGCAAATAAGCGATATTTGCATGAGCATACGCAAGGAGGACGTCCTGAGCCTTCCCGGGCAAATCTACGAGGACATCGAGCTGACCGCCCCGCCCTCTCTCTTGAAGCAGTACAAACAATTCGAGCGCGACAGGGTGCTGGAGTGCCTGGACGCGGACGGGGAGATCGTGGCGGGCTCTGCTGCGGCGCTGACCAACAAGCTGCTGCAGTTCGCAAACGGCGCCATCTACGACATGGACGGCAACGTCCACGAGCTGCACACCATCAAGCTGGACGCCCTGGAGGAGCTGCTGGAGGAGGCAGGAGGCGACAACGTGCTGGTGCTCTACGCCTACAAGCACGACCGCGACCGGATCCGACAGCGGATCGACTGCCGAGAGCTTGACAAGCCGGAGGACATCGACGCCTGGAACCGCGGAGAGATCCCGGTCGCCCTGGCGCACCCCGCCAGCATCGGCCACGGCCTGAACCTCCAGGACGGCGGCCACATCATAGTCTGGTACGGGCTGACCTGGTCGCTGGAGCTTTACCAGCAGGCCAACGAGCGCCTGAACCGCCCCGGACAGAAGCACGTCTGCCGGGTGTATCACTTAATTTTGAAAGGCACCCACGACAGCCGGGTGCTGCAATCCCTGAAAAATAAAGACGAAGGACAGGCCGCCGCCATCGAGGCGCTGCGCCTGGAGGTAATGAAAGAATGAGCATGATGGAGTATTACGAAACGGCCGACCAGCTGAGGAGAGCCGAGCAGGCCAAACAAGACGAAGCCAACGCCGCGGAGTTTATCCGCGAACGTGTTGATCCCCGTGAGAGGCTGGCGCAGCTGGCTGAGGAGGCGATCGAACTGGCCCACGCAGCCCTAAAGCTCCGCAGAGCTATGGGAGGGTCGAACCCCACACCGGTGGCACCGGAGGACGCCTTCGCCCAGGTCAAGGAAGAGATAGCCGACGTGACCCTGCTGGTCCGCCTCCTATACTTGGACACGAACCCCACCGAAATGGAGGAAATCCACAGACGCAAGCTCCTCCGCTGGCGTGACCGTCTGTTGAAGGCATCGGAGGCGCAGAAAGATGTTTGATTTTATTTTACACGCTGTCGCCTTTGTGGCGTGGCTCACCTATACGTTCCCGCCCTTGGCAGCTGCAAAGAGCGAAAGGGCTCAGCTATTGCGAGCAATTATCAGCGCAGTGCTCGCCCTTTGCATAGGCGCCGGTCTCGGTCACGCTTTGACGGAGGTGTTCTTGAAATGAAAAACAGCGATATTTTGAAACTACTGCAGAAGCTCCACAGGATGAGACACAAGCCAGACCTGCACAGCTTCAAAGCGAAAATAAAAGACGGGCTGGCATATGTTGAGGCCCAGTGGGACGGCTTCTACGTGGAGTTTTTCACCTACGACGCAGAGGGGAACGAGACCCGCGAGAGCTGGACAGGTTCAACCGCTGCAACAGCGTGGGAACTGGAGCGCCGAGGCCTTGACCTGGCGACCGTGGAGACGTGAGGAGGAGAACCATGCCGAACTTTAGCGCATACCGAAAGGACGGCCGGACGCTGCTGGTGAGCTTCACCTGCTACCGGTGCGGGAAGGTCCACATAGCGGAGCTGGAGCCCTTGGACATGAAAGCCGACGACCACTACGGGAACCTTAACCAACTGCCGCTCCCGAAGGGCTGGAGCGACTGGCTGATACACAGCTACCTGCTGTGTGACGAATGCACGGCCGCGCTGAATGCCTTCTTCAACGTAAACAAAAAGGAGCAGAACCATGTCACCTAAATGCTGCGAAAAGTGCGCCAATTACACCGGAACAAAATGCGCCAAATGGTTCAAGACATGCGCAGCTTGGCGGCTCTGGTTCCGCAAAAAGTGGGAAGGCATACAAGCGGCAGCGCGAAAGGAGTAAAACCATGTCACCTGAAAATAAAAAAATCGATCCCGTCGTCGTCGAAGCCTTCACAGCACTGGGCGAAGCCTGCAAGCAATTCGGTAAATTTATGGGCGAAATAATCCGGCTGGCTGCGGAATATGCGGTCACTACGACCCGGCAGAGCATCGCGCAGCTACTCAAAGCCGCCGAAGTGAAAGCAGCACTAAACGAAGCGCCGCCAAGAGTGCGCCACCTGGCGAAGCACGGCAAGAAATACCGCACCCGAAAGAAGAACATCAACCGCGCCCTGCGCGACTACCGAAGGAGGCACCGAAAGCGTGACAAACCGTGACGAAATAAAAGCCGAGATCAAAACGCAGCTGAACAGCTACTGGGATCTGCGCGCTGAGCACCGCCAGCTGTCCGACGAGCTAGCGAGGCTGGAGGCCCTTCTCAGCTCCCCAGCCAGCCCGAACCTGGACGGGATGCCCCGCAGCCCGGGCGTGAGCAACCCGGTGGAGCGCATGGCCTTCAAACACCTCGACCTGGAGCAGCGCTACAAGGCGCAGCTGGAGAAGCTGGTCGCCGCCCAGGCCGAAATAGAGGACATGATCGAAGGGCTGGAGCCCGTTGAGCGCAGACTGGCCCGCTTCCGCTACATTGACGGGCTGGAGTGGGACGACGTCTGCGAGAAAATGAACTACAGCCGGAGCCAGACCCACCGCATCCATGGGCGGCTTCTGGACCGACTGGTCGCCGCTGAACTTGAAAGGAGAAACGCATAAAAATGAGACTCAACTACATAGACAACATCGACTGCTTGGAGGGGCTGGCGGAGATCCCGGACAGCTCCGTGGACCTGATCGTGACCGACCCGCCGTACTTCCTGAGTATGGGCCACGCGGGAAGCAAGGAGAACGCCTTCGCCACCAACAGCGACCAGGTCAACAGCAACCGCACCTTTGGAGACTTGGCCATCGCCAAGCCGTTCTACCGGCAGCTCTTCCAGGAGTACCGCAGAGTGCTGAAACCGGGCGGCGCGTTCTACTTCTTCACCGACTGGCGCGGCTACGCCTTCTATTTCCCGATAATGAACGCAGAGCTCCCGGTCCGCAACATGATCGTGTGGGACAAGAAAAGCGGCCCCGGCAGCTATTACACCTTTGCCCATGAGCTGATAATCTACGGAACCGCAGCGGCCCGCCTGCTGCACAAAGGAGGCACCAACGTCTGGAGGCTCCCGGCCTTCTCCTCCGGAGCTGCAAAGACCAACGGCGTCAAAGTGCACCCGACACAGAAGCCGGTAGAGATCATCCAGAAAATGATCGAGGACAGCAGCGAGCCCGGCGGCGTCGTGCTTGACACCTTCATGGGCTCAGGTACCACGGCTGTGGCCTGCCTGAGAACCGGCCGGAACTTCATCGGCTTTGAGCAGGAGGAGAAATACTACGCCCTGGCTATGGGCCGAATAGCCGAGGAGGTCGACCGCCTCTTGGAAGCTGAGGACGAAGAAGCGGTCACAGTATAAAGAGAATAAGCCCCGGAGCTTAACCGTTCCGGGGCTTATTTTTGAAAATTCTAAAAACTTCTTGACAAATCGCTCAACGAGTAATATAATATTACGCAGAATAAAGGCAGAGGCCTGAGAGCTGAAAAGGAAAGCAACATGAAAAAAGTATCAATTTTTGAATGGGTCAAAAAGACCGTCGCCGGGCTCCTGAGCTCCGACGCGCAAAAGCCCGCAAAGAGCACCCCGGGAAAGAAGAAAATCTACGTGTATGTCACCACGAAGGGCAAAAAATTCCACTACGACATCCTCTGCCCCGGGATCCGCAACTCCAAAGAGATCAAAATGGAATTAAGCAAGGCGCGCAAGGCCGGCTACACCGCCTGCGACAAGTGCTGTTATAGCTACCTCCACGAATAAGAGAAAAAGCCCCGGAGCTTAACCGCTCCGAGGCTTATTTTTTTTGAAAATTTTTTGATTTTTTTTGCAAAACCCCTTGACAAACCACACAATGTGTGGTATAATATATACAGTCAAGGGGGAGACCCCAAGGCGAATAAGTAAGGCAGAAAGGAAAAGGAAATGAACGAAGGTATGACAAATCAGCAGTTTGACAAACTCCTCGAAACCATCGCAAAGCTCATCGAGGCAAAAGCCAAAACCCCGCAAGAAGCCGCCGAGATCGTCCGAGAGGCAAAAACAAACAATAAAAAAGGGTAGCGACCACCGACCAAGGAAACCGCTACCCCACCACTAAAGGGCGAGCCGAGAGCCTTACCTCGGCCGCCCTCCATTATAACACAGTAAGGCAAAAAAGTCAATACCAAAATGAAAATAAGACATATAAAAGGAGGCGGTAAAAATGTTATTTGCTGTATATACCGACCAAGAGGGCTACATCGGAGACGTAAGCGCACCGAGCAGAGAGGTGGCGGTCGAGTTCTTGGCCGGCCAGGGCTACGAGCTGGGAGACTTCGAGCTTCGGGAGCTGGTGGACGTCATCGAGGAAATGGAAAAAGAAATACACCCGGAGGGCTGAGCCTTCCGGGGGCAAAACATACAAAAGGAGACAGACATGGAAAACTTTGCGGAAAAACTGAGAGCGGCAAGAGCCGCGGCAGGACTGACACAGCAAGGGACGGCCGACCTGATGCTGATCCCGAAAAGAACCATCGAGGCCTGGGAAACGGGAGACCGCACGCCCCCTCCATATGTCCAGCGCTTTGTACTGAACGAGCTGCAGAGCCTGGGCGCCAATAAGCCCGAATAAAAAAGCCCCAGAAGTGATACAACACTGGCCAGAGTTGTATCACTTCTGGGGCTTTTGGGTGCTCCCCTTGTATCACCTGCTGCGCGGCAGCTTGGTGGATTTTTGCCTCTTTTGGCCAGTGTTGTATCAGTTGTATCACTTCTGGCCAGTGTTGTATCACCCCTGAAACCCTTGTAAAATCAAGCAATTCTCCAGGTACTGATACAACTGATACAACTGATACAACACTTTCAAGAAATAGTAGAATAAGGGCAATATAGTATAGTGGTATAGTGATATAGGGGTATTATAGGGGTTTTATAGAAAAGTGCGTATCACTTGTATCAGTTGTATCACCTCCTCCAGGATGGCATTGAATGAGACACACAAAAGTGGTATAATGATATTGTGAAGAACTGGGTCCACGGCCCGGTTCTTTTTTGCGTTTATCCTTATAGCCTGGGAGGTACAGACATGGCTATTATGAAGCCTTGCCCCAGATGCAAGAAGCTGATCCCGAACGGCTGGACCTACTGCCCCGACTGCAAGCCAATAGCAGAGGCAGAGAGGGAAGCAGCCAAGGAACGCAGAGCCGAATACCTGAGGAAGAAATACAACCAAAGATACAACAGACAGAGAGCGCAGGAGGATCCGAAGTATAGAACCTTCCGCAACTCTAAGGCGTGGAGACAGACAAGCAAAGCAAAGCTCCAGGCCTGCGGCTGGAAATGTGAAGCAGGCGTGAGCCCCGACTGTCCGGGCTTGGCCTGTGAAGTGCATCACATAAAACCATTGAAAACCCCGGAAGGCTGGGACAAGCGTCTGGACTGGGACAACTTGATGGGTGTGTGTATTCAGTGCCACAACATTCTGGACGGCAAGAACTTCAAGAAAAAGCAGGATGACGGAGTGATCGATCTGCGAACCCTGGAACGCTGAACCCCCAGGGGTGGGTGAAATTCTACAGCGCTTCGGGAAGATAA
>JAEIGA010003518.1_pt1 | contig 24503 bp, 6 predicted proteins | sample 9270691 | NCBI WGS metagenome assembly JAEIGA01 (sample SAMN17057246, study PRJNA624740) | gut metagenome | biome: biome; isolation source: fecal sample | host: Bos grunniens | place: China: Xizang | collected 2019
CTATCCACGCGCCATCTTTTGTGCTTATTAACATGTCATTTCTGTATAAGAAATTATCTATATTAATATCACTATTGAAATTATAGTTTTTTATTTTGGTCATACCCCAGTCAACTGTTGATCCTGGTTGTATTATAAGGTCTCTTGTTATTTCAAGATTGTTAAATTCCATTCCTATTTCATCAAAATCTAAAACTATATTATTTGTTTGTGGTACTTTTTCAACTATTTCCAAGCCAAATTTATTTATTACTTTTTTGTGATCTTCAGATATCTCATTTATATTTTTATTATCAGTAGAAAGTATTTCAATTATTGATCCACTTCCTTCAGCTATTATGTAATATTTATATTCATCTTTTATATCACTAAAGTCATAGTAATATTTGTCTTGCAATTTATTAAATTCACATACTTTTTCTACGCACAACCCTTTTGAGAATGAAAGGTCATACATTTTAACTTCTATACCGAGATAAAGTTTTATTGCTCCACTTACCAAGCATGATACCATTTTGTTTTTTGATATGCTTGTTATGTCAAGTATCGCATAAGCATTTTCATCTTCAGCTGTTAATACCAAACTGTTTCCATCAAAATCATTGGACACATTTACGTCCATTTTGTAACTATGCCAATTAGCAAAACTTTCGCAAGCGCCAATATGGTCAAGGTAACTTATGTTTGGTATATTTCTATAATTACTAAAATCTACAACGCAATGTGTATCAATTTTATCGCACAGCATTTTTGAATTTAATAATAGGTTTTCTGTTTTTTGTTTGAGTATTAAACAGTTGTCTACTTTTTCTATATTAAAATAATTAGCGCCGTCAGTGCGTTCTTTATTTGTTTCGTTTTTATCTGCAAAATACCAATATTCTTTTCCGTCTATATAGTAATACCCATTATGAACAACAAGATTATTGTCATCTGCTATTTTTTTGATAATTATATTATTGTTCTGAACAGTTCCTATGTAGCACGGATTTGAGCATTGAACTACTATTTTTTCGGGCTCTTCTTCAAACATTTCATAATCTATGCTAACTGAATTGCCGTCTGATAGTTTTCTAACAATATATTCCTTTTGTGTATTTATTTTTTTGAAAGTATCTATATCTTGGCCGACAATATCATACAAATGATCAATACTATTAAATGTAAGATATGTCGGCTTTTTGTATGTGTATGATATTTCTATTTGTTTTCCAAAATGGCTATCGTTATTCCAACATATAATACCTTCATCAGATAATAAACTATATTCATTTTCTTCCAGTTCAACAGAATCTGCGATAACTCTATTTATTCTTATTATATTTGAATGTGGCAGCTTGTTAAATCCGTCATTTTCAACATACATAAGAGTTTTGTCTTCATATCTTTTTTCTGTAACAGAACATTCTTCATAAGATATTGACATGTTATCGGGAGGAATTATTATGTATTTTGCAAGCTCTATAAGCTCTGCACCGGCATAATAATAATCATCTAATTTTATATTGTTACTAAGTACGAAATTTTGATTAATGTTTTTTACTGATGTTGTTACTGTGCTTACTTTTATTAAATCAGAATCTGTTTTGATGGTTAATTTTTCTGATGTTGATATTGCCCAGTTTTTATTACCAAAACTTATATCAAATACATTTCCATCTTTTTCTACTTTTGATTCTACAATATAAACTACTTGCTTATCTGTTGGTATGTTTGGCAAAAAGTTCTTTATTATGCTTATATTGTCAGTATTGGATTTAATTATATTTTGGGTATTGTAAGCTATATAATCTACACTATTTTTGTCATAGATATATAAATAGTCGAATCTACCAGAATGCTCATTTTTAATGCTTTCTACGTTCTTTTTTTCATTTATTACAAAGCATGCTTGTAATGAAGAATACTTGCCAAAGTTAATTCTATATGTATCAGCTTCTTTTGATGAGCATTTTGATTCTGAAATTTTAAATGAGTTATTGCTATCAATTATTATTGATTTTAAGTTTTTATTTGTATATACGGTTTTCTTGCCGGCGATTGATTCAAGTGGTATTGCTTCTTGTAATCTTGAACTTTTACCGTAGATTGTTATTGAACTTATAGATTTACCAGGTTCTAATACTATGTAATCACCAGAACTTGATCTTTTTATTTCCGGCTCTGAGAAATATATTTCTTCATAATCGCCAAGATTTAAAAATACCAATTGATTTTCTTCAGAAATATTCGTATATTCAATTGACATTTTCCAATCATCTAAATAAACATTATCGGTATCATTATGAACACTTATATTGCAATTGCCATAAATATATAAAACTGGATCTATTACACCAATTGTATTCATTTCAAATGAATATGTTGATGTTATTGAATTTATTTTTGAACCAACAAGAACATAATTTATTTTAGGTGTGTTCTTACCATAGTTTACCAATTCAAAACTTACACTCTTTGTTCCTGCAGGAATTGTGACAGATTCGCGGATATTTGGAGATATATCAATTCCGTTATCTGTTATCATTCTTACTTCATATCTACATACATTAATATTGCTTATTTTGATAGACGCATTGTTTTTGCGTTTGATAACTATTTTTATATTTTTCATTCTATAAAAACGTTTTTCAAACTTTTTGATTTTAGAAATATCTATATTATAGTAACTACTTGATTCATCGAGCGCTCCATCTATATATACTTCAAAATCTATATACGGAGTTTGAAGAGATCCTTGGTTTGTTTTTTCTATATCAAAACTAATGTGGCTAAGATATGCTTCAATTGTTAAGTTAGATGGATCAACGTCGCTAGATGATGATACGTATGAATTATCTATAATTTCAAATCCAACATATTTTATGTATTGTCCATTATCTACTATACTGTATGGGTTACATGATGTTTCAACAAGTAACGGAAGAGGTTTAGAACTGTCTTTGATGTTTATATCAAAACTTCCTGACTCAAATCCTTGTTCTAACTCTATACCTGAATATCTGTTATTCTTAAAGTTTTTAAGGTTGTAAAAGTCAGTTACTTTATCTCCGTAGAATTCAACAAGTTTATTTACAAAAAACCCTCTGTTATCATAATCAAAGTTTCTATTTGGTTCTAGTTTTATATCTTGAAAACAATTATCTCCTTCAAAATACACTCCCTCAATTTCCATTGTTGGCTCTTTTGGAGAGAGGCTAATTGTGTATTTTTTATTCTCTTCTAATGTATTTAAAAGATTTATTTTCAAGTTTTCATTATCTTCACCATAGTCAATATCCATTAACTCTACTTCTTTTTCTCTATCGTCAGTAAGATATGATTCTATGATTATTTGTGAAGCATTATCTATTTCAGTAAGGGTAGATGCGTCTATTTTATATTGTATTGGAATTGGATTTACTGTATCATCATATTTTTTAAGTGTGAGTTCAATATTTTTATTTATATTGTTGTTTTTAATATATTCTTCAATTTTTTCTTTAGATTTTTTATAGCCGCTGATTTCTATGTCAGTGGTTTTATTTATATCTAAGTCTTTTACTGTAGAAACAAAAAGAGAATTATTATATCCAACTCCGTCTTGATAAAACTTAACTTCATCGTCCCATTTGTGAGGAATATATTTTAATGTTCTAAAAGCATTATCCCAATAATCTATATCCCATTTTTTTGTTCTCGCAATATCTCTGTTGAAGCTTGAAATTTCATCGTAAAGACTAACGCCATTATTAATTAATTGCATATTGTCTTCATCTGGTTTTTCGAAAACTATTTCATCATCATCTATATTTCCAAAGTTAATCAATGTATTTTTTATAACATTTTTTAAGCCTTGTTCTGATGAATTGGGTCTATTTCTAAAGTGAGATATAGTTCTCATCATTAGCTCTTTATTTGTCTCGTTTTCAAAACGTTCTATTTTTACCCACCATGCGAACTCGTCAAAAATATTCCAAACATGAAATTTTTCGACAGAAGAATTATAAACATATTCTCCGACTGAATATGATATTGAATCTACGTCATTTCTTAATATAATTATGCCGTCTTGGTAATATGCAAGGTTTTTGTCTTTATAAAACTCTTCTTTATCATTAGTTATTTTTATGTTTAATGATGTTATTTTTAAATTTGATATATCTGAAATATTTCCTATTTGAGCGCTATAAAGATAGTCAACTATGGTATCTTCTCTGCCAATATAGTTAACAATAAAGAAGTCTTTTTTGTATTCAATTATTGCGTCTTCAACCGCGCCAATTTCTTCTACTATACTTTGTAAAAGTTTACCGCCAGTTGATTTTGTTGGTCTTCTTCTTGTATTGTTCCATCTAGGAAATTTTTTAGCGGCTTCTATGAATCTATCGTAAGTCTTATAAACATTATTCATTAGTACCACTCCATATAATTTCATCAAACAATAATTTTGTTTCTAATTCTTGGATAAGTCTAATGTCTGTTAGTTTTTCTTCATCAATATAAATATCGATAATATTAAAATATTCTACGCCATTTTCATTTAATCCAAGCTTTAAAAGATCTCCAACATTAAGATATTTTCCTGGTTCTATTGAATTTATATGGTTTTGTAATGAAGTAATAATGTTTTCTTTAATTGTATTTGCGTCTCCAGATGTAGATAAAAAACAATTAAGTTTAACACCTCTCATTGCTGGAACAATATATTCAACATAAAGGCTTGGTGATATTACATCTTTAAGAAGTTTTTCGGCTTCCTCTAATGACTCTCTGATATTTTCTTCATCATAATGTTTTGGAATAACATAGCAAGTTCCAGTCCCTGAACCGTGTGTGTATGGAACATATTGAATATTGCTTGATATTTTTGTAAGAAGCAAACTGTTTTCTATTGCAGTTGTATTACTTGCCTCGCTTGAAAGTACCCAGTCTTTCAATCTGTATTTAAAGTGCTCATCACTTTCGCCATCTTCACGCGTTAATTGAGTCCAATAACTAAGATTATCCAAAGAGTCTCCATAAATTCTTGTAAATAAATATGGATTTTTACTGTCCTCAATATATTGATACATTTCGCTACATTCATCTGCAATAACTTTATTATATGTATCAATAACTGATCCAGTTTGTATAGAATCACCTATTCTATTTTCAAAATTTGTTTTAAGTGATTTATATGCATCGTCTGATGTTTTAAATGAGCTCATTATTTACCGCCTTTTTAAATTGTGTGTAAATATATTACATTGCCATCTGAATCAAATATTGTTATTTTTAATGTTTCTAAACCAAAGTTGCTTTCATCATCAAGTACTTTATCAACAGAAATACTTACGTTTCTTGATGAAAGAATGTCTTTAATGGCATATTCAACATATTCACGTATTTTATCGTTATATTTTGAATTTAGGAGGTCTTTATGCCTCATTCTGTTTAACTCAGAACCAAAATCACTAAAGAAATTTTGAAGTTCGTTAAGTTCAGTTTTTAATCTAATTGCAATACTTTGTGCAAGTTCTGCGTTGTTTTTGACTGTTTCTATTTTTTTGTATGTTGTTTCATTTTTGCCTATCTTAAAATTTATTTTAAAACTTCCGTCATTTTTTTGTTTATGACGTTGTTTTGTTTTTGTTCTAAAGTCTATTTTTAATTTAGGAATTTGATCTATAGAAAATTTTATTTTTAATGGTTTTTGAACTTGTTCTTCTTCGCCAAGTATTATGTCGCCTATTTCATTTATTTTAAAGTCTATCAAAATAATCCACCCAAACTTCCTGAATCAATTTTTACAACTTTACTTATTTCGTTAACAACTGCTTGTTCTATTTTTTTGACTTCTGCATTTATAGCATTTTGAAGCTTTGTTACTTCATTTTTTAATCGTTCTTCGTATTTAGCCTTTTCTTTGTTGAATAGATCGATTTTGTCTTGAACAGCTTTTTCTATTTTTTTATAATAAGCTATTTCATTTTTAAATTGAGTGTTTATTTGATCTTGCATTTTCTTTTGCATTGTTGTAACAGTATTTATTATATCTTGTGAAACTGTTGCAATCGCTTTATTGGATACAATAGCGTTTATAGCAGATGTGACTTCTGTACTTATTGCTTTTGTTAATATTGAAGATATTTTTGATTTTGCCAGCAGCTTTCTACCTATATCTCCACCAATACTTTTTTGTAGTTGATATAGTTGAGAATTTATTTTTGTATTGATGCTTTTTGTTAAACTTTTGGTCCAATCATCTCTGATGTTTTTCATTATGAAATCAGAATTCAAAATTTGTCTGTAATAAGACTCTGCTGTGTTTAAAGCAGAGCCTATATCACTTGTATCAAACTTTGTTCTTGCTTTTCTAACTTCATCTGCTACCATTTCTTCTATTGATTTATCAACAAGATCATTAACCATATAAGCTACGTCTGTTGTTTTAAAAGATTGTTTAATCATATCTCCTATGTTTATTGAGTTAACTTCAGACGTTATGTTTTTGACATAATCTTTTGTGGTTCCGGTAGCTTTTTTAGCGGTGGAATTTACAATGTCAGATGTTGTACCTTTAGCTTTTTTTATTCCGGTTTCATATGCATCATTTATCATGCTTTTAATATCGTTTGCCATGTTAATTACTATCTTTCAATTGCTCTTTGGCACTGCTTATAACACTAGCCAAAGCTTCGTTATTATCTCTTGCTTCTTGTCTTTCTTTTACTGTATTTTTAACAGATTCCATAAAACCATCTATTCCAGCAGCTGAGTCTTTTATTGAATCATACATACTGTTTACGCTATCCATCATTGAATTAAGTTTTAAACCAGGATGAACTTTAGGAATCCCAAGAGATGGAGAAAATACCGGAATATTAACAAGTCTGCGAACCATAACATATCTGTTTAGGTTGTGATCCCATGATCTTGTGAGTACTGTTCCAAGCATTGTAAGCCCACCAACAGTTCCAGTGCGCTGAGACACTTCTGTATCCAAAACTTTCTTATAGTCTGCAAAATCATATAATTTACGATTATATTTATGGTTATCAACAATTATTTCATCACTATTAATTTTTAATTTATTTGTAGTGATTATTTCTTGCATACTTATTGATTCTACTGTACCATTTGGATTTGCTTTAATCTGAGCAGCATTTGACGGAGAAATGTTAATCTGCCCGTCAGCGCGCAACGATACTGAACCATTTTGATTGTTTAATGCTTTATCAACACCACGTTTCGGAGTTTCAACATAATCCATAAATACTGCAGGATCTGATTGAAATTCCTTTGAAGCATCGTTTGACAAAACTACATTCTTATTAATTTCGGTATTTTCTGACATTTATAAATTCCTTAAAAAATATAATTTCCTACTGTTGCATCTCCGCCGTCAACATATATATCATGTTGAAGCTTTTTATATGGTCTTACTTCTTTTGAATAGTCTTTTATCACTTGACCGGTAATAAATACTGAATTTCCGTATGTTTCTACTACTACAAGTGTACCAGATGATGGGAACCAATCATCTTCCATGTTTTTAGGCATTACTTCTACTTTTTCTTTGGTGACTATCCTTGACTTTATATCACTATAGCGTACGTCACATACGTTGTCTTTTTAATAGGCGCGAATAACCACGCCAAGTGTTTTTGACGTGGTACTCGTTTCTATACTAGGAGAGACTACCTTGTTTTGAAGTATATTTTTAATATCACTCACAAGTTTATCCTCCTAATGGTGTCCTTGGGGTAACCATTATTGTTATCTCTCCGTTTGTTCCGCGTTTTGATACAAATAATGGTTCTCTGTTTATTGTTTGGTTTGTTGTTGTGGTGTCTTGCACTATTACGTTATTTTTAATTACAGCAGTAACGTCTTCAATACTGCTACCATCTGAATAATCTATTTCTATTCCAGGTTGAACATTATAACAATGAACGTGAAGATTTAATTTTCCGTCCTTATCTTCATTAATGATTTCATAGTTATTATTTACCGCCAATGCTTTTAATTCTACATAAGAACACAGCATGTTATCACCTTCAAAATGAGGTTTTACAGAATATAAAACTTTAACGTTTTTATATTTTTCAACATGGTCTCTTATCATGTTTTCATATTTAAGCATTGAGTTATTCATAAAAACAGTGCCGGTCACAAGGTTTCGTTGATCGTCATTTACGCCACAGAATGCATATCTTATCAAGTGACAACGAGCGTAAAGCCATCCGTCAGTAACTCCACCAAGATATGTTTTCTGTATTATGTCATATTTACTTTGAATCCAGCCAGTTGGCAATATGTTTGATATGCTTCCACGTTCTTCGAATTTTCTTTGCGATACTAAACATATTGATTCCTGACAGCGTTTTGATGAATCTAAATCGCTAAATTTATAATTGTTGGTACTTGCGTTAAGTCCCTTAAATTTATTGATGTATTCTTCATTAAATACTGAATCATAATCATTAAATTCTTTTGAATCGCAAAGTGAATTCTCGCTAAAATTAATGGTTTCTCCATTGTCTCTTATTGATACCTTATTAGAAATTTCATTAATTTCATTAACGTTATTTATTGTCTTGTCGAGCTGGTCTTTGGTTTCATTGTATATTTCATTAATAATATTTTCTAATCGGTCTTTAAATACTCCGACGCCTTGAAGAGTAAATGCGTATCCTGAACTATTTAATTTTGATTTAGAATTAATTCTTAATGCAGATGTCAGTACTATGTGATTTTCTTCTTTTAGGTTATTTAAAGAAGTATTGTCTTTTTGGTTAGTACTTGATATTGATTCGTTTGCTCTTAAACAAATCTCATCTAACACAACTATTGAATCTTTTGACAAGAACGGTACGTCTACGACGCTTGTTCCATCTTCAACCATGTTCATCGCTCTGAAACTTAATTTTTCATTGCCTATGTCCATTGTGAGATTGATTGCGTTATTATCTTTTTCGTGAAGAAGTTTTAATATTTTACTGCCTTCAATATGACTTTTAATCTTGTTATGATTTCTTAAAAGGCATCTATTTTTGCTTCGTTCATTTCTAAGTATGGTGTCTATATTGTCAACAACATATCTACTTAACGCATCGTCTAAGATTCTCATGTCTATTTCACTTTGGGGATTTATTTTTGCGCGAGGGAAAAGAGATAACCCATAGATATTTTCTTGTCTATGGAATGAGTTTTTATTAGCTATTTTAAATACAGTTGATTCTAAGTTAATTTCGTCTCCTACATTTCCTTCAGAAAGAGCTTGTATTGTAGCATAATCTCTATTATATTTCATAGCTGCACTTGCTGTATTGTCATTTATAAGAGCGTTCTTAATATAATACATAAATTCTCCGCTTTCTGGATTATCGCTAAATAATTTATATATTTTTTCTATTGCTCCAACTTTGTTATAAGACGGAGTTCCGTAACATAAACCTGCGCTTCCTTCAAGCCCAGCTGTGTATCCAAGCCCGTTCTTCTTAAGTGGGAATATTACAAGTACCTGAGAGTTTTTAATCGGCCAATATAATTGTGATGTCGCAAAATGACAAAGGGCAATAAAAAATTCTACACCTAAAACTACAGATGAAACTATAGGGTTGGTTGCTATAAATAGTTTTGGGATATTTTTATCTACTACGCCTATCTTACTTAATGCTTTTATAACGCTGCTGTTTTTAGTAACGTTTGTTACACTATTAAAATATTTTGATGCTTTAGATAATTTTTTAACACCTTCTTCTGCGAGTTCAGATGCAAATTTATCTTTTAAATACTTACCTGCTTTTGCAACTATAGGATTACCAATTTCACTAAAGTTACCTATACAACTATTTAAGAATACTGCTTGACTGGTTATATTAAATATTTCACTAAATATATTAGCTTTACCATATTCTTCTCTGTCATCAACGATTGATATGGCATCAACACTAATTGTTGAAGTGAACCCTGTATACATATTAAGAGATATTACCACATCCCTTACTAATACTTGTCCGCTAATATCATTATATGCGTCAGAAATAAACAGTCTATCATTTGGTTTTACGCTCGGGTCGCCTATGATAGACATAGTTCCTTGATACATTTCTTTGACAGATTCTTTGAGTGCATTTGCTGTCGCTGCCCACGCAACTTTTTTGTGTGAACTCCATTTACCAGAATCATCGCCGTTCATGTTAAACATGTCGCTTTGCATTACAGCACTTGGAATTGTATATAATAGGTCTTCAACAGTTGATGTAATACTTTGTACGCTACCTACTACAGTATTTGCCACACCATCAACCATAGAAAAACCGGTATTAATATTAAATCCACCTTTTGTCCATGCGCCAGATTCCATATTAATTTTTGTATCAACAACCATTGATTTTTGATACTCAGAATATATATCTTTATCAACCCACATTGGGCCAACATCTTTATTATTTGTCATGAGCCCAGATTTACTATTATATAAACCAGTTGCTACAGTTCTAATTTTTTCAGATGATGGCTTAATGTCGTTTGAGATTATGTCGGTGTCTGAATAATAAATATGGTATTGTTGAAACGGTTTGCGTTTTTCTACAAGTGTTTCTCCTACTTGCATATAATCATAAGCATAATAGTAATGTGGTTTGCCGAAGAATATAGTATCTCTCAGACCGAAGTTTCTGAGCCCTGTAACATAGTCGGGAGCAACACTTTTACAGATATGCATTATATCCCAGAACGTTTTTCCTCTTGGCTCAAATGAGATCATCGGCGGATCTTTTAATGTTGTGTCTTCGCCATAAAGTTTTTTACCATCTGTATCCATACATGGTAAACTAGTCACTTCATAAATGTTTTGTACAACTTCACCTTCAGGGATAATATCTCTAAACTCTCTACTACCGAAACTTTTTATTCCGTATGGGCTTTCGTTCCAGCATGATTTAAGATAGTCACTTAATGTATCAAATACACCAGACTCTTCTCCGCTTGCTCCTTTGTTAAAAAACGATTGGTTTTTATCGTATTCGCCTTGAACGTATTTATTAGTAGCTCCGCCATAGGTTGTCAATATTGAACTAAGTATTGTTCTAGGAGAAGCACCTGACTCTTCTGGTTTATTTGCAGAGAATGTGTCAAGATGTTGGATTTCATCAGCATCAGTATCTTCCATTAATGGATTTGTCAATTCAATACCGTTACCTTGAGCAACAACCTCTATGCATTGAGCGCCTGGTTGTACAGAAGCGATTACGCCATTAAAAGAACAGCTAAGCTCTCTTGCATCAGAACCATACCCCATTCTTACATGAATCCTTATGCCAGGCTGAAGTTTGGCCCTGTTTATTCTGTTTGCCGCAAGTCGTTTCTTTTCTTCCTTGACTGCTTTTTCTCTGTCTGTTTCCCAGAAATTATCCCAAAGTTCACCTATGGTATAACCCTTGTAGTTAAGATATGAGTCCTCGTCTTCTGTTGTGAAAGTGGAAAAGTTATTTGAAAGAAGCAGTCTGCATGTGTCTGCAGGTATCTTTCTTGACTTAACTATATCTATTTCATTGATAGCGTTTATGCTATAAAAATTATCATGGAGCTTCCATAATCCTATTTCTCTACCTTCATCCATGAATAAGCAGTAGAATGTTGGGAATGCTCTAAGCATGCGACCTCTATAGTCGCTTCTCACCATATCATAGAAACTATGATGTACGTATGTTCTTGGATTGTTAGCAGCTTTTATTGCTACATTTGTAGCTCTGTTTGTTTTTATCTTGGATATTGCGCTTGCTTCGTTTTTTCTGCCTATATACTCAGGCGCGTTTATTTCACCATAACCACATAAAGCCATTAAGAATCTTCTAAGTCTTGCATCATCAGGATTTACATGATCTCTATTTTTATATTTAGGAGAAAATAATGTTTCTATTTTTGCATTAAGACCTTTATAATCTCTTTTAACCATTAACTGGAAGAGCTCATTGTTTATGTTTGGCGGTTTGCCATAAACAGCAAGTATTACTGCGCAGAATAATTTACCTGAGTCAAAAGCACTTGAATTATCTTTTGCATAATCAGCTATTTGCTCAAATGTATTTTCATCAGCAAGCTCTTCGCCAAAAGTTTCCTTAATGATTTTTGACGCGTGTTTTTTAGCGTAACCATTGTTTATGGTTTCTTTTCTCATTACGTCAAAAGCAATATTTGGAAAAAGATTTTCTTCATAAAGTCTTATGAGCCACCACAAAACTTCTCTACAGAAAGCTCTTATGCAATAACTTCTATTGATTGCGCATCGTTTCATATGTTCAGGTATTTCATTTGGTTTATCTAAGAAATACGGGTCAAGAACATATCTCTTGTTTGAATCTAGATTTTTTATCTTATCGATATCTTCTTGCTTGAGATATTCCAAGAGTTCTGATTTTGTATGGGCTTTTATATTATAAAGACCTGAAACTACATAGTTTTTCGGGTTGTCTGTCCATTCAGCTCTTTTTATGCTGTTGCCAGAGTCATAATATCCATAAATGAACTTTTTACTATCTGTTCCAAAACTATCTATGTCGAGACCTTTCCAATCATTTTCTTCGGTCTTGCTATATTCATATGGAGCCACAAAGGCACATCTAGCAGCGTTTATGAAATGCTTAAAGCTTTTTTTAGTATTATTTGACAACAAGTATGAAGCGCCGCTACCTTCACCCATTTTAAGATCATAACAGTACGCATTCAAAATGTTTATGAATTCTTCAGCAACACTTGATTCAGTTGTTTCTGTTAAACTTGCCAGACCGTCATAAGCTGCGGCATGGTTGATCGCTTTGCTGAATATTTCATTTTTAAGCTTTTTAATCTTGCTGATACTTTCCTTGCTTCCATCACTATTTGTAACTTCGACATTAACATTAACTTTTTCATCATAAAAAGCTTTAATGTTATTTTTTTCTTCTTCTGTGAGATTTATTTTATTGCCATCCGGAAATTGACCGGTAACAAACCATGCTTCCATGAATTGAGCACAAATTCTTGTACTTACATCCCACTTTCCATCATCGCCAAACATCGCAGCAAGTGATGTTAGAAGCCTATCTTTCTTGCCGCTTTCTATTTTATTGGCGCTGGCATTTGAGATTGCATTATTAAACGCTTCTTGTTGTGTTTCTTTTGCTTTTTTATTTAAAGGCTCTACTCTTTTATAGTCAGAATTAAATATCATTTTAGCCGCAGAACCATCTTGAGTTACAAGATTTACTTCTGAATCGGATTCATCTCCATATTGTGACTCTATTACGTTTTTAATTACTTCTGACTTAATCAAGAACGGATAGTAGAAATAAAAATCTGGATCAACAAACAAATCGTTTGCATCACGTTCTGCGTTTTTATATCTTATGAATCTAAAATTCTTATCAGCAAGCTCTCCTATTGTAGGAAGTTCAAGGTCTGGATAAACCTGAGCCCTTGCAAGCTTACTATTAATATCCATAAAGCTTCTTATGGATACTTGTGTTGCCATATCGGAATGTGTGACAGTAGTGTTGTTAATTTCTCCACTAATACCATTGGCGTTATCGTATTCATCCGTATTGTTTAATGATTTTAACGCTTCTCTATTTCTAAGAGTTCTATCTACTGACGCGGCTCTTATGTTTATGCCATATAAGCAGGGTTGGTTTGGTATTGTGCTTACTACTACGTTTTCAACACTTACTTCATACACGCCAAGCATTCTTGTAAATTCAGAATCTATTCTGATTGGAAAGCACGGCAACACTGTATGATAATTTCTCATACAGTATGCTTCGTATTCTGTTAAACCTTTAAATATTGATACTAATTCTTCATCTTTGGTAACAATGTTCCATTCAACCATAACATCTTGTGAGCCTATATATTGAGGAGCCGTTCCGTCACTATCCAGCAATGAAATTCTTGCAAAGTTATTTGCCATAGAAGCAGAGAAAGAGTCCACTCTTGCTTTATTGCCTTTCATGTCAGGATTATCAGTGCTTACAATGAGATCGTATTTAATGCTTTTTACATTATCCCAATCCATTACGTCTTTTATGGCTTTGGCTTCACTATTTGGATCTATGAATGTTGATGAATATGAATAACAATATTTTAAGAAAGATAAATCGTGGTTTATCTTTCTTGCCGGATGTTCATAAATATTACCTACGTAATTTGTTCCCCAGCTTTGATTTAAATCTATTATTATCTTGTTATTTTTTAATACATTTTCAATATCGTCAGAACTTAAACCAGAAGACACACTTTCTTTGAAAGCATAATCGATAAGATCTTTTATATCTGATTGTAAAAGTACGTAATCGATATTAAGGTCTATTTCAACATTATTGTGTGTTGTGTTAAAGTAGACATTTTTTATTATTTTATATCCATATAAAGATTCTAATGAATTTTTAAGCTCTTGAAGCTCTCTATCAAAAGGATTCCAAACATATTCGTAATAATATGACTTAAGGTCGTTATTACGTTTTTCTGCCATCTTGTTTAATTCATATGAATTTGAATTTTTGGAAACATTGATTGTTGTTTGAAACAGTCCGTTATTATTTCCATAATTTGCATCAAAGTATGTAAATACATCCTTGTCTTCTTTTTGATGAGCTTCAAGTGCTCGTGATACACCGTCATATCTGCTTTGATATTTGTTGATTATCTTATTAAGTCTTGGATATAACGCAGCAAGGTCGCCTATCAGCTGCCCCCCGATCGCGTCTGGCGCATAATTATCTTCTGCACCAGACGCAGCTTTAATAGCTGCGTCTTTTTTAATAGACAACAGTTTCTTTAGATAATCTTCATTAGCAATATAAACCTTAATATTCGGATTTACAAAATCGCACGGCATTAGCGCAGTTTTACCCGCGTATGTTGTGGCCTTTAAAAATTCGGTTGAATTAAAATCATAACTTTTGTTTTTAAGCTTTTTATGGATTTCGTTACCAAGTCTTAACGGCTTTTGATAATAATATCTCATTACATCATAGTTAATACACAGTGCGTATGGATTTATTATCTTTGTATTAGCTTCATCTTCGTAGAACGGTTTTGGAACTTCTGGCATGTATACCCTATAGTCCATTTTGTTCAACAATAATGTTGCTTTTATTAATTTAGGAAAACCTGGTACTGTGTTTATATTTAATCTTTCAAGAGATACTGCAAAAATACCGAGAGTTTCATTTATATATTTATTTGTTATCGGAAGAAGCGGTGTAAATTTAAATTGAGAAATAAGAGCCCTAAGGCCATTCATGTAGTAAGTCTCGTTAAAATTACTATCATGATACTCAATGCCATTTATTCCATCTGATTCATTAAAAAATAAACTTATTTCAAGCTGGCTGTCTGATTTTTCAATACTCTTAACCATTGAACCTTTTGCTCTAAGAAGAGGAGCGCGTTCTGTGTGAGTCTGAGTAATCATTCTTATTGCGCTCGGAGGTGTCAAGAATGTAACGTCACCAAGAGTAACTGTCCATTCATACATATTATTCTTTTTGTCGTTAATAAGAGTTATATGACCTGATTTTTCAAATATGTTTTTATGGAAGTCTAATCTTTTTTCATTTTCTTTATAAAGATCACTATCACTACACCATGGGTTGTCTACATAAGTAATGCCTTCATATTTATAAAATGTTGGTTTAAAATTCTTTGTAGCATGGTTATCTACTAAAAATTCTTGAATACTATCTTCATAATTAGTGTCGATGCTTTTATATTCTTTCATCTGACTAATTATGTATTTATTAAGATTTATCCATCTCACACATGGATCATCGCCGGTTTTTGACTCTACTTTTACTTTTACGTAAACTACCGCTAAGTCCTTACCATATGAATCTTGACCATATGCATTAAAGCCGGTATATCTATGCCATGAATTACTTGACCAGTTATTAAGCATTGTTTTTAAATCATCTATTAATGATTCTGTAAATGATTTTACTTTTGCAAATTTAACTGGATAAACGTCAAGGTATTTTTTATTACTTCTATTTAACACATTTGCTGACACACATATTCTTATATCCTCAGCTTCTTTTATTTTAGAAATAACATCATCTTTTGCTTTTAACGCAGCTTCGCGATAACTTTTACTTATTCCGCCTTTAGCGTTTAAAACATAATACCATTCTTTACCATCTTCACCAGGAATGTTTATACCATAATCTTTAAGCTTGAATATTTGGCATTTTGTTTTTTTGTCAAAATATACTAGGTCTATACTTGAATATTCACTTATTAATCTATCTGAAAAATTGGGTTTGAATGCTTCAAAGTGGTAAGAAGAATCTGATAAGCTTAAACTTTGAAATTGTCTTGTTTCAATGTCTTCTCTTTTTAATAGTTTTATTGTATAGGTCGGTGTTTGAGGAGAGTTTGTAAACATAAGGTTAAGAATCATAAGATTACCTATTGAATTCCTAACTATGTCTTTTGCAGAGTATTTATCCAAAAGTTCTTTAAAGTTTTCTTGACTTCCGTTAAAACCAGCATAAAACTCTTGGCTCACCTTTAGCTTTTCAATGTAATTATAAAAGCCTTCTCTGCTTATCAATTGGTTAAAGAAATCTTGTGCTTGTGAATTTGTTCCAACATCACATTTATCCATATCTACATACAATGTGTTGCCGTCAACAAAACCACAGTTTATATCCAAATCTGATAGCAAGAAGCTATCTTTGGAAGCTTTTATTCCAAAGATAGTCTTGTCGCTATTAAAACCAATATAGTCTTCTTTTGCCGTTGCCTGAGAAATCCAGGGGTCTTCTATATAATAAACATTTTCTTGATTAACAGTATCTCTTCTTGCGAGAGGAATAAGGGAGTTTCTGTTATAGTCTTCTATTGAAGGCAATGATATATCAGCATCTGTAATTATCTTGCCTTTATTTATATCTGTCATTTATTTTTAAATTCCTCCTGGAATTGTCTTTGTTTATATTTCTATTATAAAGAATTAGCTAAATAATTATAAATATCGTCGCTACTCATTGATGATTGTGTCTCGTTTACATTCATAGAAATATTAACTTGACTATTTGAGAAATTATTATTTATTGCATTTGAAACTATTCTGCTAGCATACTCGTTTGGCTCATTTGTTTGAGCGTTAATATTGATAATATATCCACGTCTTGGGCCATTACGCATGCTTGTTAATGCAGAATCTGTAAGTGTTGGAATTTCTGAATAATTTCCATAAGATGTTTGGGTTTCTTGAACACTTTGTGTCTCTGAACCTGATGGCTCTGAAGGATTACCGCCAACATAACCAGTAAACATTATCGCACCAGCAAGTGCTGCGATTGATTTTGACCATCCACCTTTTGGTGTTGAGAATGAATTTCTTATTATGTTTACTAAAGGATTTCCTTTTTTGGCTGATCTTATTGCTTCTTCGGACCTTCTAAAATCTTCAAGTATTTCTTGGTATGCTTCAAGACTTCTTCTTTCACCGTCTTTCAAACCATCTTTTATATCTTTAAGATTTTCTATGCTAAGCATTCCGATTCTGTCTTCTGCTTGTTTGAATATGTTTTTATTGGCTTCATTGATATACATACTCATTACGCCAGTTTCCTTGTGCCCGAGAGCTGATGCCATAAGATAATCTCTAAGTTCGTATGTTGTGCCTTTATAATTTGGTAAAAGTTTTCTATAAATTTTGTCGACAACATCCATTGCGTCTTCAATTATCTTGCCAACATCACCATCATATTCTTGAGCAAGATCTTGATAACGACTTGTAATGTCACGGCTATATTTTAACGCATTTACAAGTCTAGCCTTAGCTTCAACAGAGCCAGGACCACCTTTAAAATAATCATTTGCAGCAGATTTGAGATCTTCTGCAAGTTGAACCTTATGACCTGATTCTGACGGTGTAGTGTTTTTAGGTGAAGTAAATCCTTCTTTAGGAGCTTCCATCAAATAGTTAATAAGTGAAATTTCTTTTTGAGTAAGTTTTTCTACACCTTCAGAACTTTGATAAATATTCTTAAGTGTGTCTATATTGAAAAACGCTGCGTCGATTTCGCCAACACCAGAACGTGATACCTTAATGCTCATTTCGAACATTGTGTTTATCATGTTGCTTCTATCTATGATGCCTTTGCGAACTGTTTTTAGTTGTTCATCGCTAAATGCAGCTCTAATGTCTTTATAATCTTCTTTGTTAAGATATTCCATAGCTTTGACGTGTTTATCCATTTCATCATAGCTATTCCACTTATTAAGCTCTTCTCTGTTGTTTTGAAGAGCTTTTTCTATTTCTTGTGTTGCATTATCCCAGCTAGCTTGGTGTGCAGCTATTTGTTCTTTAGATAAGAATCTTCTGTTTTTTGCATAAATTACTGATTCAAATTTTTGTTCTGATATTAAATCCCAATATTTTGCTTTTTCAACACTTAAATCACTTTCGCGAGTAGGATCATAATTACTATCGCTAGTCATTTCTTTTTCCATGTATTTTTTAGCAAATCTTTGGGTTGCATACATGTCAATAGTGTGTGAAGCTGAGATTTTATCAAATCTTTCTATTGCATTTGACTCTAGTGGTTTTTTAGCATCTCTTCGTTTTGCTTCATCAATAATTATTGAATCATAGAAGTTTCCTTTTTCATCTCTTACGCCAGCAACTATAATTGCGCCTGTATCACCGTCTGCGTCTTCTTTCATGAACGCAGCTGTTATGCTGTCTGTAAGCGTTTGACCTTTATTTAATGAATCATCAAAATAAAGTTGGATTGCTTTTGTAGAGCCGCGATAGTCAGATGGTGAACGGTTAACAATAGCTTTTACACCTTTAGTTTTAGCTTCTTCAAGCCATGCCCTTTTTGCCTCTTGAACATCTACTCCTTGTCTTCGAGCTAATTCTTCAAAGAATTTATTGTCGTATCCATAAGATTCAAGGTCTTTTGTACTTGCTAAAGCAAAGCCAACATAATTTCTCTTACTGTATGCTTCATTTAAATTTTGCCCATTAAATGTCTTATCACTAAGAAGAAGTGAGTTACTATGTTTTAATGTTACTACGTCATAAACAGTTGCTTTTGCACGGTTTGCGTGTTTTGATCTTCTATCTAAAAACCAAGCGTTAACGCCTTCCTTGCTGTTGTTTACGTATTCTTTAAGAGATTTGTTGTAATCTCCATATTTGCGTACGATGCTTTTTTTCAGATCCTCTATTTTTTCAGCGACTTTTGGATCTGTTTTATCCATTTTGTTGTATGTTTCAAGTTCTGAAATGTCGTTGGCAAGAGATCTAAATTTTTCTTGATAGTCTTTAAGGATAAGATTGTTTCCAACAACACCAGGAGCGGCGCCAGGAACAAATATTTTGGCCATTTCCTTTCCGCCAAAATCTTTTGCGGTCAATCCGGCTTCTTCGTTTACAAGATTTACGATTGCATTTTTGTTCCATATTTGCCTATTGGTTGGCATGTTATATTTTGATGCATCTATATCTTTAATAGAAACTTCTTCAAAACCATATTTTTTAACGTTTTCTTCTATGAATTTATCTGTTACTGTATCGGTATTTATTTTTTTGGCTATGTTCGCAGACTCAAGTTCATATGTTTTATAAACATATTCTTTAGATATTGCTTTATCTTGTCCATAAACGCTACGAAGCTTTTCATAAGTTTCTTCATATTTTTTAGCTTCACTGCCAAAATCTTTTGTAAAATCATTAATTACTTGCTCTCCGGCCTCTTCTGAATACGTAACCGTTTCAGAAACAAGGTCGCTAAGGCCGTAATTCCATATTGGCCTATTAAGCATGTCTTCTTTGATTTTTATTTTACCGTCAACCTTAGAAAGTATTCGTTCATATTTCTTATCTTCAAATTCTCTAACCCATGACTCGTCTAAGACTTCTCCGTCTTCAAACTTAAATATGTCGTCTGTGAGCTGATTATTCATAAGTTTATTTAATTCACGAATACCGAGCTTAGGTTTTTTACCTTGATTTGCAGCGTCTTGGATAATGCTTATCGCTTCATAACTTTTAATCTTAACAGGATCTATGCCATATTTTTTAAACGCATTTTCTAATTTGTTATAATTTATGTCATAACCTGTGTTTGGTAATACAAGCTGATTTCCTTCGCCTTTTTTTACATTATTTTTACCAATTATATCTCCAATAATGCTTTCAACATCTTTTATATTTACGCCATTGTTCATCAATTCCCTGTAGAGTGTATTGATTGTCAGTTGGCCAATATCTTTATGTTTTATTGCTGCAGAGAACTGGTCAGCAAAAAATGTAGCTCCTTTAGTTACATCTTTTAACATGTTCTCAGTTAATCTTCTTTGCTTATAGAGATATTCTGAAAAAGCATTTTCTCCAAATTCATTGTCAAATGTTTTTATTAATGATTCTATTTCTTTAAAATCATCGTTTGATATGCCTCTAAATAAGCCTTTTCCTTTTATTGGTTTTACTACGCTTTCAAAAATACTTTCTTCTAAAGCTCTTGTATACCATTTATCTCCTAAAATTTTTGTAATGTATTCTGAGTATTTGGTTAATGAACCATCTTCATTCATAAATACTTTTCTTAATGCTTTTTTGTATTTATCTTCAGAATTATTAATAGCATCTTCAATTGTGTCTATGATTATTTGGGTAGTAGCTTTTTCGTTTTGGGTTGAAAGTGTTTTTACTGAACCGCTATAAAATACAGGAGTAGCACTTACCTTGTCGTTAAATCCAAGTTCTTTGGCGATTCTCATAAAATCTTCTTTCGTTCTTATTTTGATATTATGGGACTTCGCGTATTTATTTACTCTATCATTAACTTTGTCAATAGAAACTGGGATATTATTTTCAGCATAGAACTGTCTTTTTATGAAACTGTTTTCTTTTGCTGAAAAATCTTCATCAGTGTCGCCGTAGCTACTGTATGATTTTATTATTTGTTCACCTTTTTTAACAAAATAGCCGTCTTGTTCTTTAAGCTTACCCGTTTTTGCATCAAAATCATAGTCTAATGAATTTACATGTAAACTTTCAAATCTTCTATTTGAAACATCTATCACTCTGGAGCCAGGCACATATCCTAAAGATCTTACGACAGACCCAGCTATGGCAGCGCCGCCTTCGTAAGTATTAATTAATGCCTCTACCCTTTTAGCTGATGCAAGGCCATATTTGTCTCTTATTTTTTTAACTATTCTGTCGCGTTCAGAAGTGGAAGTATTATGTCTTATAACTCCAATTTCGTTCATGTCTTTACTATGAACGTATTCATTTTGTGTTTTAAGTCTATATGTACCTTTTTCAAGTATTTCTTCTGCTTCTTCTTTGGTTACGCCATTTATTTTTTGAATTCTTTTTAAGACTTCTTCTTTGTTAAAGTTTGCTGTACCACTTCTAACATATGACGCACCACGAAACGGATTATCATGTACGCTTGTACCTGTAGCGGTATCCATTAATGTGAGATGGCCGCCTTCAAGATATGTGTCTTTTGCGTCAATACCTAAAGTGTATGATTGACGCTTTGGACCAAACGCTATTTCTGAATTAATTATTCCTCTATCAATAAGTTTGTATAATGCAGTTTTTGTGCTTAAATTTATATAATGAGTACCGTCATCTTTATAGTCTTTTATATATCTATAAACTTCTTCGGCATCAGCGTCTTTATTTACTTCAAGATAGTTATACAAGAATGTTTCAAAGTTATCTCTTTGTAATTTATTTTTAAATAAGTTATCAATATCTAATGATACGTTTCTAACTGAATCTTTAAGTGTTGTTGATGCAAGACCAGCCTGTCTAAGCATTTCGTTAGCATCTGAAAGAAGTCTTCTGAACCCTTCAGCTTTTGACATTTTACCAGTTTTACTATTCTCAACTATTCTTTCTATTCTTTTTCTTGAGAACATCATTCTGGTTATTTCACCAAGCATTGAGCTTGCTTTAAGTTCACCAGTTCTTGTTATGTCTGCATATAGTGATGTTGCATAAGAAGAACCGCCAATTCTAAAATAACTTGTACCTTGACTTACTTGAAGTTTTGGTAAAAATCCTGTTATATCGATGACTGTATTATCTCCGTCAAAAGACAAAAGCAACTGGCCGTTTTTATTGGTTAATTTACCGCCGGCATTCTTTATTGAGTCTATGAGACTATTTGAAAAATCAGATACCGCTTGAAGATGAGCGCCAAATATATTAACTCTTTTTTCAATTACATCTTCATCAACTATCGACGGGTTAAAAAAGCTTCTAAAATAATCTTCTTGGTCTTTTATGTTGCCACCAAGCATATTGATTAATCTTTCCGGATCATCAATTTTTCTCGATTTTGGAATTGAATCTTCAATTATTTTTTCAATTGCAGCTTCACTTGCTTTTATATCCTTAACTTGATCTGTAAACAATTTGCTTGCTAAAATATTTTCAATTTCATTTTCAACAAAGCCTGTTTGTAAAGAAAATCTTTTAGCCAATTCTTTACCCTGGTCTGTTGAAAATAATTTTTTAATATTGAACATTGCTGCTTGAAGATGTGACATTTTTACTGATGGATTAATATTTGCATTATCGCTCTTGTCTCTTGCGATATTTAACAATTTTTTTATTTCTTCAATTTCTTCAGCAAATTGGCCAGCACTTGCATCCATTTTGTCATAGTTTAACAGATTTATGTATTCTTCATATAACTGATCGCTAAACTTTTGAATTACATTTACTTTGTATTCTGGTGTGCTTTTTTTAAATGACTTTGATGTGGTGCTGTCATAACCCATTAATTGAGCAACTGCATAATCTGAATTACTCAAATTAAGAGTAATGTTATTATTTTTTCTAACTTGGCCATTTAAGGATACACTTCTAATGAAACCAGGTAAAGATATTGTAAAATCATCAGTTGTTTTTACTCTATCTTTAATCTTGCCAAGAATTTTATCTCTTTGCTTATCTGTTTTTGCACCAAGAAGCATTGAATCTTTAAGGGTCGTAAGAGCTCTGTTAAATACAATGCCTTTATCGTAACTTTCTATGCTTATATCTCTACTAATTGCTCTTGCAAGCATTAACGCAGGAGAGTTTGTATTTATTCTTCCTGCCATTTCAATAACGTTATCAAACCATCCTGGATTAAAATCACCATTTATTGTGAATGTTTCTTTTATGTTTCCAAATGGAACTGCTATGCCATCATGGTTTACAAACCCAAGTTCTTTTACCCAGTCTCCATCACCACTCATGGCTTTTATCATAGCTGTTCTTATATCTTTAAGCTTTACTTTTGCTGCATCTGAAAATCTTGCGATTTCGTCTGCCATAAGAAGTGAATCTAAGCTTCCATCCAAAATGCGTCTTTGTGCATTTTCAAGTGTTCTTCTTGTATCTTCTTTGCCGAAGATACGTTTTATTCCTTGTTTGCTGGTTGCTCCAATATTATCAAGCAGTTCAGTTCCAGCTTGGGTTAATTCATCGTCAACTTTAATTACTCTAAAATATTTTTCAAATACTTCTTCAATCTTGTCACCAGGCACAAATACAGTTGTAACATTATCTGATTTATAATGTTTACCATCTTCTGCAACCTTAACCATATCAAATGTAATTCCGTTTACGTTATCTTTTTCCACATATCTTACTTTAGAAAAATCAACTGTGTATGGCGTATTTTTGTTAAACACTCTTGGACTATATTGATTGTCTTTAGAATTTACGAGATTTGCAGTATTGTCGTCATTTTCGATAATTTTTGCCAAGCTTGAATGATATCTTCTTCCAGTTCCACCTTGAGAAACTGTAGCATAAATACCTTTTGATTCAATATCGTCTGAGGCGGATATTGTTGGCATTATAGTAATTGACTTTCTTGGATTTTTAGGGTCAATTATATTATTGCCTTTTTTGGTTAATTTGTCTTCAATTGTTTCGTATGGATTAAAACTAACGTCTTGAGCGCCATCATATACGGTAAGACCAAGCATTTTTGACATTTGCTCTACGTCTGTATGCGCACTATGATGCACTTCTGTTTTATTAAAATCAGCACCATTTTTAGTACCTATGCCGAAATAAAGTGATTCTGCTTTTAATGGTCCGTAACTATTTGCTTTTGCGCCAAGCTGTTTTGGCATGCCATTTGGATATATATCTCTAAACAGTGTTGAAATTTCATTTTGGTTCATGTGTTTAAAGACTTTGTATGTATCATATACATATCCTTCAGATCCAAACACTTTGTCAAAATCAAATCCAGCTCCATCAAGCACTTCTCTTAATTCATTGTTTAATCTTATGGTTTCTCTAAGTACAGGTATGTCGTGCTCTTCTATGTTGTGACCAACAACTATTGGACTTTCATTAAAAGCATTTATTATATCTTCAGCAAACTGACCATAAACGCTACCTTTGTCTTTTACTTGGTCTCTACCTATTGATATATATTTTTTATATGCTTTGTCAAAATTTTCTATTGTTTTAAATCCATCTACTTCTTTAAGACCGGTATTAATCCATC
>JAEIGA010003519.1_pt1 | contig 24501 bp, 22 predicted proteins | sample 9270691 | NCBI WGS metagenome assembly JAEIGA01 (sample SAMN17057246, study PRJNA624740) | gut metagenome | biome: biome; isolation source: fecal sample | host: Bos grunniens | place: China: Xizang | collected 2019
CGCTGAAAGAAAAGAAAGCAATGCAAAACGCATTAAGGAAGACGCTGTAATCGATGCAATCATTGCAGAGGCAACCATGGAGATTCCCGATGCGATGTTGGATACCCAGGCAAGACAGATGGTACAGGATTACGCACAGAGAATTCAGTCCCAGGGTCTTTCTATGGAGCAGTACATGCAGTTCACCGGTATGACCGTAGATACGTTGCTTGAGCAGGTAAAACCTCAGGCGATGAAGAGAATCCAGTCCAGATTGGTATTGGAAGCAATCGTTGCCGCAGAAGCAATTGAGGCAACCGAGGAAGATTTCGCAAAAGAAGTGAAGACCATGGCTGAAACCTATCAGATGGAAGAGGACAAGGTGGTAGAACTTCTTGGTGAAGGCGGCAAGAAGCAGGTAATGGAAGATATCTGCATCCAGAAGGCAGTGGAATTGGCAGTAGAAAATGCAAAGGAAGCGAAGCCCGCTGCAAAGAAGACTACCAAGAAGAAAGCGGAAGCTCCTGCAGAAGAAAAGGCAGAAGCTGAGGCACCTGCAGAGGAAGCATAATCCTAAGCAAACCATGCAAAAGAGGTTGTATCCGTGCATACGGGTACAACCTTAATTTTTTCTAAAATAATAGGAATTGCATTGAAAAAGAGATGTGATTGGGATAAAATGGTTATAGTTATATTTTGAGGATGAAATAGGAGGATTTCATATGAGTTTAGTACCTTATGTCATTGAGCAGACCAGCAAGGGTGAGAGATCTTACGATATTTACTCCAGATTGCTGAAAGATAGAATTATATTCTTGGGAGAAGAAGTAAATGATGTATCTGCAAGCATTGTAGTGGCACAGTTGCTTTTCTTGGAAGCAGAGGATCCTGAGAAGGATATTCATCTGTACATCAACAGTCCCGGTGGCAGTGTCAGCGCCGGCTTGGCAATCTATGATACTATGAATTACATCAAATGTGATGTGTCCACCGTATGTATCGGTATGGCGGCAAGTATGGGCGCATTCCTGCTTTCCGGTGGTGCTAAGGGCAAGCGTTATGCACTGCCCAATGCAGAAATTATGATTCACCAGCCTTTGGGCGGCACCCAGGGTCAGGCTACTGACATCGAAATTGCGGCGAAGCATATCCTGCGCACCAAAGAAAAATTAAATCGTATGTTGTCTGAGAACACAGGCAAAGATTACGCTACTGTTTGTGCTGATACGGAGCGTGATAATTGGATGAGTGCAGAAGAAGCCAAGGAATATGGCTTGGTGGATATGGTTATCGCATCCCATGTATAAATATTAGGAAAGATAGAGATTAAAAGATGGCTGGAAGAATTTCAGAGGATGAAAAATGCTGTTCATTTTGCGGTAGACCCCAATCCCAAGTGGGCAGAATGATATCCGGCAAGGATGGCGTTTTCATCTGTTGTGATTGTATTGATATCTGCGTGGATTTGTTTGAAGAAGACAGACAAAACGAGATGGATGAGGTGGATGATGCAATGGACATCAACCTGCTGAAACCGGTAGAAATCAAAAACTTCTTAGATGAATATGTGGTTGGCCAGGAAGAGGCTAAAAAGGTACTTTCCGTGGCAGTTTATAACCATTATAAGAGGGTGATGGCACCCAAGGATTTGGATGAAGTGGAACTGCAAAAGAGTAATATCATCATGGTGGGTCCCACCGGTTCCGGTAAGACCTATCTGGCGCAGACTTTGGCGAAGATTATCAATGTACCCTTTGCCATTGCCGATGCCACCACACTGACAGAAGCCGGATATGTGGGTGAAGATGTGGAGAACATTCTGCTTAAACTTTTACAAGCAGCAGATTATGATGTGGAGCGTGCCCAGTATGGTATCATCTATATCGATGAAATCGATAAGATTACCAAGAAGAGCGAAAATGTATCCATCACCAGAGATGTGTCCGGTGAAGGTGTACAGCAGGCTTTACTGAAAATCGTGGAAGGCACTGTGGCAAGTGTGCCTCCTCAGGGCGGTAGAAAGCATCCTCATCAGGAACTGATTCAGATTGACACGACCAACATTCTGTTCATCTGTGGTGGTGCATTTGACGGATTGGAAAAGATTGTGGAAGAGAGATTGGACAGAAAGTCCATTGGTTTTAATACAGAGGTATCTCAAAAGACTTCCGTAGAAGTCAGTGACCTGCTTCACGAAGTGGTTCCTCAGGACTTGGTAAAATTCGGCTTGATTCCTGAATTTGTAGGACGTGTGCCCATTTGTGTGACACTGCGAGGCTTGGACAAGGAAGCCTTGGTTCGTATTCTGAAGGAGCCCAAGAATGCCCTGATTAAGCAGTATCGTAAATTGTTTGGCATGGACGGCGTAGAACTTTCTTTTGAGGAGAGGGCAGTGGAGGCCATTGCCGAGAAGGCGTTCCAGCGTAAAACCGGAGCCAGAGGACTTCGCTCCATCGTGGAAAATATTCTGATGGATACCATGTACGAGATTCCTTCCGATGACGCCATCGAGGAATGTATTATCACCGAAGATGTGGTGACACAAGGGGCGGCGCCTCAAGTGATTCGAAACGACAAAGGATCAAAATAATGATTATTAAAAATGTAAGCCTTGAAACTGTATGTGGCATTACCAGTAAACTTCCGGATAGCAAATATCCGGAGGTTGCTTTTGCCGGAAAAAGTAATGTGGGAAAGTCGTCCCTCATCAATGCGTTGATGAATCGGAAATCCCTGGCCAGGACTTCTGCCCAGCCGGGAAAGACCCAGACCATCAATTACTATAACATCAATGATGTCATGTATTTTGTGGACTTGCCCGGTTATGGTTACGCTAAGGCTAATGAAAATGTAAAAGCCCAGTGGGGCAAGATGATAGAGGACTATTTACATAAGTCCAAAGCGCTGAAAAAGGTATTTCTGCTGATTGACATTAGACATGCGCCTTCCAATAATGATTGCATCATGTATGACTGGATTTTGGACCATGGTTATGAACCGATCATTATTGCTACAAAGTTAGATAAAATCAACAGAAGTCAGATACAGAAGCAAGTGAAGTTGATCAAAACCACTTTGAATGTAGTCCCCGGGACAGTGATTGTTCCCTTTTCCGCAGAGACCAAGCAGGGCAGGGAAGAAATCTATGACATCCTGGATGGACTGCTTGAGGGAGAAGCATGACAAAATATGTGAAAGCATCTGTAAATATTGTGTTGGCGGCATTGGCAGTCTTGGCAGTGATTTTTTTCGTGCCAAGACTGATTGTTTTTTTAACCCCTTTTATTGTGGGGTGGGTGATTGCGTTAATCGCTAAGCCACTGGTGCACTTTTTGGAGACCAAGGTGAAGATAAAGAGAAAAATAGGCGGTGCATTTGTCATTGTTGTGGTAATTGCGGCGATTGTGGTGGGCCTCTATTTTCTCGGTGTGTGGATATTCCATCAATTGACGTCCATGCTGACGGATTTGCCCCGTTTGTGGAAGGGGTTAGAGGCGGACCTGGCAAATGTGGCTGAGGCGCTCAATCTTTTGACAGCAAAATTGCCCGGCGAGGAAACGGTGGATTTTCATCAAATCATCACCGGTTTTGTATCATCCTTAGGGGACAATATTGAGACAATTAGCATCCCTACCTTTAATGCGGTAGGAGATTTTGCTATGAAATTACCCTCTATATTCATCGGTGTCATCATGGCACTTTTATCTTCCTATTTCTTTGTGGCAGACCGCAATTTGGTGAGAGAGTGGTTGGATAAATTTACACCGGTATCCTGGAAATTGCGTTGGCAGATGGTAAAGCGGAGCCTGTCATCCTCTGTGGGAGGATATTTTAAGGCGCAGTTAAAAATAGAAGTGTGGATGTATTTGTTGCTGGTTCTTGGATTGGGTCTGTTAAAAGTAGACTACTTTGCGCTGATTGCGTTGTTGATTGCGCTGCTGGATTTTTTTCCGGTATTTGGTACCGGAACAGTGATGGTCCCCTGGGCAATTACCAGAATTCTCATAGGAGATTTAAAGATGGCCATATGGCTGTTGATTATATGGGCTGCGGGCCAGTTGATGCGTCAGCTGATTCAACCGAAAATCATGGGTGATACCATGGGAGTTCCTACCTTGCCAACTCTGTTTTTACTGTACATAGGATATAAGGTAGCAGGTGTACTTGGTATGATTATTTCCATACCTTTGGGACTGTTATTATACGCTCTGTATCAGGAGGGAGCCTTTGATACCACCAAGAATAGTTTCCTGATTCTCTGGGCAGGGCTGGACAGTTTCCGTACATTAAACAGGGAGGATTTGGCGGAAGCGGATGAGCTTGCACGGGAGAAACGCAAGATAGCGAAGCGTTTGAAAGAAGAGAAGCGTGAGTGAAAGTGAAGAGATAAAAGCATGAGCGGAAGTACATTGAAGATCATCGCAGTCATTGCGATGCAGATAGACCATACTGCAGCGGCAACGTTACGCTTTATGTCGTTGACGCAGCAACAGGCAGATATCTACTATTTCATGCGGGATATTGGACGGATGGCATTTCCTATGTTCTGTTATCTTTGTGTGGAAGGATTTTTACATACTTCAGATGTCAAAAAATATCTGACCAGGTTAGGGATATTTGCGCTTGTGTCCGAGATTCCATATGATCTGGCAATTAGAGGCAAGGTATTAGAATTTGGACACCAGAATGTATTCTTCACGCTGTTTTTAGGTGTTGTGACCATCTGGGTAGTAGATTTGATTAAAAAGAGAAAATTGCCGGAGACAGGCTATGTGGTGGTACTCATCTCCTTAATGGCAGCCTGGATGTTGAAGACCGATTATGCATATACGGGTGTGTTGGTGATTTTGGTCATGTATTTACTGCGAAAAAGTAGGATATTGGCTTTTTTGGCAGGGTGCGGGTTGCTTTGGTTATTCTATGGGGACGGAGAACTGCCGGCATTGGTAGGTACTGTGTTCGTGGCATTCTATAACGGCACAAGAGGATGGAAACATAAGTATTTGTTTTACGCCTTTTATCCGACACATTTGCTGGTCCTAACTGCGGTAAGAGAGTTGTTCTTGAGATAAAGAGATTGTTTTGGGTTGAGACTGCAAGAAAATATTAAAAAGCGCATTATATCAGAAACTTAAAAGAGCCTGCTGTTCGGAAAACCGGACATCAGGCTCTTAACTCGTCTTAAATGGAATTCAATTAAGCAACTACAGTAACGTTGGTTGCGCGAACCTTGCTGCTGTTCTGAGGATCACACTCGGTATCAAAAGTAACCTTCTGACCTTCTTCCAGGGACTTGAAACCTTCAGCGTTGATAGCGGAGAAGTGTACGAAAACTTCCTCGTTAGTCTCATCGTTGGTGATGAAGCCATATCCCTTCTGAGCGTTGAACCATTTAACTGTACCGTTGTTCATGTTGGTACCTCCTTAAAAAAATAAAATATTTCGTAATTCGTCAATGACTTTCATTTAGAATACTTTTGTAGTATAGCACCGAAAATAATGCAATGTCAATGATTATTTGTTGAAAAATGGGGATTTTAAGCATCTTGCACAGGGGAAATATTTTGTGATATTCTGTACTTGTGTCGGGTTGGATAGTGCGACAGGATATTTCGCTGAGACTTGACAAATAGAAAGGAATGAGGTCTTGATGAAAGAACGTTTTTCTATTACGGGGATGACTTGCTCCGCATGCTCGTCCCATGTACAAAAATCCGTAGAAAAATTGAATGGAATTATAGATGTACAAGTGAACCTGCTGACAGAAAGCATGGAAGTGTCCTATGACGAGCAGGTTTTGCAGGCGCAGCAGATTTGCCGGGCGGTAACACAGGCGGGCTATGGAGCAATGCCGATGAAGCAACTGCCTGCACAAAAGCCCGGGAGAAAAGCAGATGCCATGAAGTGGAGACTGATTTTTTCCGTCGCTTTTATGATACCACTGATGTATGTGGCAATGGCACCTGGTTTACATGGACTATATTGGTTGCAGGTGGTATTCCTTTTGCCGATTTTGGCGCTAAATAGAGACTATTTTCTGAATGGATTCAAAAGATTATTTCAAGGTGCCCCCAATATGGACACGCTGATTGCTTTGGGCGCAACGGCATCTGTAGGCTACAGTGTTTTTACTCTGATATACGATGGGGTGGAAGTGTCCCACGCCGGACATGCTCTATACTTTGAATCTGCAGGTATGATTTTGACCATGATAACCATTGGAAAATATCTGGAAAGCCTGTCCAAAGCAAGAACCGGTGATGCTATCCGTAAATTGATGGAACTGGCTCCTAATACGGCCATTGTGTTAACTGAAGATGGTATGGAAACGGAAATATCGGCAGAGCAACTTTCCCGAGGGCAGGTATTCTTGTTGAAACCCGGTAGCCTTGTACCTGCGGATGGTACTGTTATTGAGGGCAATTCCAGTATAGATGAGTCTGCGGTGACGGGGGAGAGCATTCCTGTGGAGAAATGTCAGGGAGACAGGGTGGTTTCCGCTACCTTGAATAAGACGGGTTTCCTAACATGCCGAGCAGACAGAGTGGGGGAGAACACCACCCTTGCCCAAATTATTCGTCTGGTGGAAGAGGCCGGTGCCAGCAAGGCCCCCATCGCCCGATTGGCAGATAAGGTGGCAAGCATCTTTGTGCCGGTGGTGATGTTGATTGCCCTTGTCACATTTTGCGGTTGGATGATTGCCGGAAGTGAGACCACGTTTGCAGTTTCTTCGGCAATTGCCGTGCTGGTAATTTCCTGCCCTTGTGCGTTGGGACTGGCGACGCCGGTTGCTATTATGGTGGGCACGGGTGTGGGCGCTAAACACGGCATTCTGATCAAATCAGGAGAGGCATTACAAAGGGCACATGAGGCGAAGACCCTTGTTTTAGATAAGACGGGCACTATCACAGAGGGGAAGTTAAAGGTAGCCGACATCCGGGTGCTTTCCAAGGATGTGAGTCAGGAAACTTTGGTGCAGCTGGCTGCGGCATTGGAAAAACGAAGCGAACATCCCTTGGCAGAAGCAGTGGTAGCTTATGCAAGAGAGTATACTCCGATACTTCCTCAGGTACAGAACTTTACAGCGGTTCCCGGCAGAGGAATCCTGGGAGAAGTGACAGAGGGTGACAGAGAAGGCGTGAAATGCTTTGTGGGAAACAGAGCATTTATGGAAGAACATCAGATTCCTTTGGACGAGGATTCTGTGCGAATGCTGGATGGTATGGCGGAAGATGGATTGACTCCACTATTGGTGGCGGAAGCAGGCAGGCTTTTGGGATTGATTGGTGTGGCAGACAGCCTACGACCCACTTCCAAGGAGGCCATTCAAAGGTGTAAAAAACTGGGTATCCATGTGGTAATGCTCACCGGAGACAACCAAAAGACGGCGGAGGCGGTGAGACGCTCACTGGAAATAGATGAAGTGGTGGCAGAGGTTTTGCCACAGGATAAGGAAAAGAAGATTCGGCAATTACAGGCAAATGGTCACAAGGTGGTTATGGTGGGAGACGGCATTAACGATGCACCTGCACTTGCGGCCGCAGATGTAGGGATGGCCATTGGTGCCGGCACGGATGTGGCCATGGAGAGTGCGGATATCGTTCTCATGAAAAGCGATTTGCAGGATGCGGTAACGGCCATTGATTTGAGCCGACATGTCATTCGCAACATCAAGGAGAATCTGTTCTGGGCGTTTTTCTACAATGCCATCGGCATCCCTTTGGCAGCAGGACTGTTGTACCCGGCATTCGGTATTCGCCTGACACCCATGTTTGGTTCCGTGGCAATGAGTTTGAGCAGTTTGTTTGTGGTGAGCAATGCCCTGCGCCTGCGGAGATTCAAGGGCGGGATAAATGCGGAAAAAAGGATTCCTGAAAATGGAAAGGAAGAAAATATAAGAGAAGAAAACGTAATTAAGGAAAACACCGGAGAAGAGAGTGAAGAGCAAAAGAAGGAGAATCAGGAGGGAAATAAAATGAATGCAAATAAAAAAGTTATGGTAATCGACGGAATGATGTGTACCCATTGTACGGGACGTGTACAGAAGGTGTTGGAAGGGCTGGATGGTGTGAACGCTGTTACCATGAGTTTGGAAGATAAGACAGCCACGGTGGAAATGAACGCAGAAGTATCGGATGAGGTGCTGGCTACTGCGGTCACTGATGCCGGTTATACGGTGGTAGAAATCAGATAATATCACAAATCTTTGATAGATTGTTTATACTTTCTTAATTGCTTCTGTGAAAAAATGGGATATATTAAAGATAACAGATACAAAAGGCTTCCGTATGCAGTGCGTTCGGAGGCTTTTGTTCCCCACATATCATATGTAGCGCATAGGAGGGACGGATATGAATATACAAAAATTCACTCAAAAATCTATGGAAGCCGTAGAAAATTGCCAAAAGTTGGCATATGAGTACGGCAATCAAGAGATTGAGCAGGAGCACCTGCTATATAGTCTGCTGACACTGGAGGATAGTTTGATTCTGAAACTCATCGAAAAGATGGGAATTCAAAAGGAGCACTTTGTCAGCCGTGTGGAGCAGGCATTAAATAAGCGCACGAAGGTGCAAGGCGGACAGGTTTACATCGGAAACGATTTGAATAAAGTGCTCATCCATGCAGAGGATGAGGCGAAGGCGTTAGGGGATGAATATGTGTCCGTGGAGCATTTGCTCCTGGCTATGATGAAACATCCGAATCGGGAACTTGCCGCCATTTGGAAGGAATACGGCATCAACACAGAACGGTTTCTGCAGGCATTGTCCACCGTGCGTGGAAACCAGAGGGTGACCAGCGACAATCCGGAGGCGACCTATGACACTTTGGAGAAATATGGTCAGGATTTGGTGGAGCGTGCCAGAAACGAGAAATTAGACCCTGTCATTGGCAGGGACAATGAAATCCGCAATGTGATTCGGATACTTTCCCGCAAAACCAAGAACAATCCCGTGTTAATCGGTGAACCGGGTGTGGGCAAAACCGCAGTGGTGGAAGGTCTGGCCCAGAGAATCGTGAGAGGGGATGTGCCTCTGGGACTGCGGGACAAAAAGATTTTTGCCCTGGACATGGGGGCGCTGGTGGCAGGTGCCAAGTATCGCGGTGAGTTCGAGGAACGTCTGAAAGCAGTGCTGGATGATGTGAAGAACAGCGATGGGCAAATTATTCTGTTTATCGATGAATTGCATACCATTGTGGGAGCGGGTAAAACGGACGGCGCATTAGATGCGGGCAATATGTTGAAGCCTATGCTGGCGAGAGGAGAATTGCACTGTATCGGTGCCACCACCTTGGATGAACACAGAAAATACATTGAAAAGGATCCGGCGTTGGAGAGAAGATTCCAGACCGTGATGGTGGACGAACCCACGGTGGAAGACACCATTTCGATCCTGCGTGGGCTGAAAGAACGATATGAGGTATATCATGGCGTAAAAATCATGGACAATGCTCTGGTCAGCGCGGCAGTGCTTTCCAATCGCTATATTTCCGAAAGATTTCTGCCGGATAAGGCCATCGATCTGGTGGATGAAGCCTGTGCGCTGATTAAGACAGAGTTGGACAGTATGCCCACAGAATTGGATGAAATGTCCCGCAAAATCATGCAACTGGAGATTGAAGAAGCGGCTTTGAAAAAAGAGGAAGACCGATTAAGCCGGGAGCGCCTTGCTGAACTTCAGCGGGAACTGGCTGAGATGAAGGAAGAATTTGCCGGCAAGAAAGCCCAGTGGGACAATGAAAAGGCTTCCGTGGATAAGCTTTCTAAACTACGCGAAGAGATTGATGCGGTCAACAGTGAGATTCAGATTGCCCAAAGAGAGGGCAATTTGGAAAAGGCAGCAGAATTAAGTTATGGCCGTTTGCCGGAATTGAAAAAGCAGCTAGAGCAGGAAGAAAATGCCGGGGATAAGGAACTTTCCCTGGTTCGTGAAAAAGTGTCAGAGGAGGAAATCGCCCGCATTATTTCCAGATGGACCGGTATTCCTGTGACCAAGCTTACGGAGAGCGAGAGAAACAAAACTCTGCACTTGGACGAGGAATTGCATAAACGGGTAATTGGTCAGGAGGAGGGCGTCAATCGTGTGACAGAAGCCATCATCCGTTCCAAAGCAGGCATCAAAGATCCCACCAAGCCCATTGGCTCCTTCCTGTTTTTGGGCCCCACGGGTGTGGGTAAGACGGAACTAGCGAAAACTTTGGCGGCCACCTTATTTGATGATGAAAACAATATGGTGCGCATCGATATGAGCGAGTATATGGAGAAATTCTCCGTATCCCGTTTGATTGGAGCACCTCCTGGATATGTAGGGTACGAAGAGGGCGGTCAGCTCACCGAAGCAGTCCGTAGAAAACCCTACAGCGTGGTTTTGTTTGATGAAATTGAAAAGGCTCACCCGGATGTATTCAATGTGCTTTTACAGGTGTTGGATGACGGGCATATCACGGATTCCCAAGGCAGACAGGTGGATTTCAAGAATACCATTTTGATTATGACTTCTAATATCGGTGCGGAGTATTTGCTGGAGGGCATTGACGAAGACGGGCACATCAAGGCAGAGGCTGAGAACGCTGTCATGAACCAGCTACGGGGACATTTTCGTCCGGAGTTTTTGAATCGTTTAGACGAAGTGATTCTGTTTAAGCCTTTGACCAAGGACAATATCGGAGCAATCGTGCAGCTTGTATTGGATGATTTGAACAGACGCCTGGCAGATCGGGAACTGGAAATTCAGTTATCTCCGGAAGCAGTGGACCATATCATTGAGCAGGCCTATGACCCCATTTACGGGGCAAGACCTTTGAAGCGGTATATGCAAAAATATGTGGAGACGCTGGCAGCGAAGTTGATTTTGGCAGACCGGGTAAAGACCGATGGGAAGATTTTGATTATGGAAAGAGAAGGACAGCTGGTGGCGGAATAGCCAAACATTTAAAAAGAAATATTTATTGTAAGTGCGAAAAAGGGTTGAAAAGTGCATTTTCAACCCTTTACTAATTGGGGGTTTTGGTGTAGAATTAATCTTTAGAAAAGTACACCTAAAAGTGTCGAAATAATGGAGGTAGCAAAATGAATGTTTTAGCCATTGGTTGCCATCCGGATGATGTGGAAATCGCTTGTTCCGGTACTTTGGCAAAATGTGTAAAGCGTGGCGACAAAGTGACTGTTTGCCATGTGTCTACAGGTAACTTGGGACATGTTATCATTCCCCCCGATGAGTTGACCATCATCCGCGGAAAAGAGGCAAAAAAAGCGGGTGCAATGGCAGGTATTGAGGTCATCTGTGCAGATTTTAACGATTTGGAGATTTATGACAACAATCGTGAGGCCCGGGATAAGATTGTGGATATTATCAAATATGCAAATCCTGATTTTATTATTACCCACAACCCTGAGGACTATATGCCCGACCATACTGCGGTAGCAAGACTTGTATTTGATGCCAGCTTCACAGCTACATTGCCCAATTATAAATTGGCAAATCCTAAGTACAGTAATGCAGATACACCGCCCGCAAAGATGGTTCCTATTTTCTACATGGATACCTTGGCAGGTGTTGATTTTAACCCCACTATTTATGTGGACATTTCAGAGGAAATCGATTTAAAGATTGATATGTTGGAATGCCATGAGAGCCAGTTGGTATGGATGAGAGAGCATGACGGCATTGATTTTGCTGATATGGTTCGTACTTGTTCCAGATACCGCGGCTATCAGTGTGGTGCGGAATACGCAGAGGGCTTCCGTCAGTTGCAGAGCTATCTGAAGGGAACCACGGAAAGACTTCTTCCGTAATTTTACATAGTACTTAAGGGACCTTGGAGCGTCCCTTGAAATAAGAAAAAGAAACGCATGATTTATGCAGAAAGAGGTATATGATGAATTTTATGAGTACTGTTGCCGGCTCTTTGCTGGAAGGCTTTTATCCCGCTGGTTGGGATATGGCAAAAATTGATGCTTGTTGTGATAAGGGTGTTGAGAGAGAAGCATTCTGGAATGATGGGTTCAATCCTGTAGTGTGTGAATCCTTGGGCGATTTCGATACCTTGATGGGTCATGAAATTGCGATGCAGATCAAATTGACCGGTGAAGAAGGCCGTAAGTTGGCTATGATCCTTCCTGTAGGCCCCATGGGTATGTATCGTTGGGCTGCGTATTTCCTGAACGAGTGGGATGTTGATTGCTCTCACGTAACCACCTTCAACATGGATGAGTGGGCAGACGCAGACGGCAATACATTGCCTAACACTGACACCGCTTCCTTCGAGTATTCCATGAGAGAAGCTTTCTTTAACAAAGTTAATAAGACAATTCCTGAGAACCAGAGAAACTTTGCGACCAAGACAAATCTTCCTACCTATTCCGAGAAGATCGCTGCTTTGAAGGCAGAGGGTGCGAAGTTGGTATTGGTATATGGTATCGGTAGAATGTGCCATATCGCTTTCTGGGAGCCTCAGTTTGGCGAAGATTATGCAAGTGATGAAGAGTGGAAGGCAGCATGCTACCGCATCGGCGCTAAGCTTCATCCTTTGACCATTGAGCAGAATGCTATCACCAGCTTCAAGAGCCGTACCACTTTGGTTCCTTGTCGCGCAAACACCATTGGACCCGGCCTCTTCCTGCAGGCAGATTACTGCATCGGCGGATGCGACGGTATGTTCAATCGTGGTATGGGATGGCAGGGTATGAGCTTCCGTACAACACTTCATTACGGACCTACCCGTCACATCGCTTCCACTTACATTCCTACTATGCCCGGTAAGTTGTTCTACTTGAAAGAGCTGGCTGAGGCAATGACTGCAGAATGTAACTAAGAGGTGAGACATATGTCTAAAAAGGTAATCGCAGCAGGGCATATCTGTTTGGATATCACCCCTGTTTTCCCCGGAGAAAAGGTGGAGAACCTGACGGATGTATTGAATCCGGGTAAATTGATTTACATGAAAGAAGCAGATGTTCATACCGGCGGTGCGGTGGCCAACACCGGACTTGCCATGAAAATTCTCGGCGCAGACGTATCTTTGGTATCTAAGATTGGTGATGACGCCTTCGGTGAGATGGTAATGAACATTGTGAAACAGTACGATGCACAGGAGGGGATGATTGTCATCCCCGGAGAGTCCACTTCCTATTCCGTGGTATTGGCAGTTCCCGGTGTTGATCGTATTTTCTTGCACAATCCCGGTGCCAACGATACCTTCGTAATGGCAGATATACCGGAGAAGACTTTAGAAGGTGTGGCATTATTCCATTTTGGATATCCACCCCTTATGAAGCAGATGTACGTGGATGGCGGCATCGAATTGGTGCGTATGATGAAGACCATGAAGGAGAGGGGCATTGCCACCTCCCTGGATATGACTTCCGTAGATCCCAATTCCCCTGCAGGAAAAGCAGATTGGGATGCTATTCTGAAAGCGGTATTGCCCTATGTGGATTTCTTTGTTCCCAGTGTAGAAGAACTGTGCTATATGTTAGACAGAGAACGCTACGAAGAGTGGCAGGTACGTGCGGCTGGTAAAGACATCGCTGACATGTTGGATTTGGAAAAAGACATCAAGCCCCTGGCTGACAAATGTATGGCATACGGCTGTAAAGTTCTTTTGATCAAATGCGGTGCGCCCGGTATGTATTACAGAACGGCAAACCGTGAGGAACTTGAGAAGGTTGGCGCAGCCATTGCACTGGATGTGGAAGCATGGGCTGATAAAGATGGATTTGAGAAAAGTTATGTGCCTGAGCGGATTCTTTCCGGAACCGGTGCGGGAGATACCAGTATCGCCGCTTTTCTGACCGCCATCTTAGAGGGTTGCACACCGGAAGAAAGTATGCAACTTGCTACCGCTACAGGTGCTTCCTGCGTGGCAGCATATGACGCACTTAGCGGCCTCAAATCATTTGAAGAATTGCGTGCAAAAATTGCCGCAGGATGGAATAAAAACTAAAGGAGAAATACAGAGATGTTAGTAAATTTGAATCAAGTTCTGGTTCCTGCAAAAAAGAATCACTACGCAGTAGGATTATTTAACGCAGTAAATATGGAATTGGCACGCGGTATCATCAATGCTGCTGAGTGCTCCCGTTCCCCCGTTATCATGGGTACTGCAGAGGTTCTGTTCCCTTACGGACCTTTGGAGGAAGTATCTTATTATTTGATTCCCATGGCAAAGAAGGCAAATGTGCCTGTTGTTATCCACTTGGACCATGGTCTTAACAAGGAAACTTGTATCAAGGCTTTGGAGTTGGGCTTCTCCTCCATCATGTATGACTGTTCTACCGACCCTTATGAGGTGAATGTAGAGAAAGTACGTGAAATGGCAGAAATCGCACATTCCTATGGCGCAACCATCGAAGGTGAACTGGGACATGTGGGTGATAATGAAGGTTCTGCAGAGGGTAGCAGCCATTTGGCAGACCCCAGCAAATATTTCACAGATCCCAAGATGGCAAAGGACTATGTACAGAAGACAGGTGTTGACGCTTTGGCTATCGCAGTTGGTAATGCACATGGTGCGTACAAATTGCCGCCCAAGTTGGATTTCGAAAGAATCCGCACCATCGCTAACACCGTAGATGTTCCTTTGGTTCTTCACGGTGGTTCCGGTTTGACAGACAACGATTTCCGTCAGGCAATCAAGGAAGGTATCAGCAAGGTAAATATCTTTACCGATATCAATGTGGCAATGGTTAAGGCAGAGTTTTCCAAGTTCAGCGATATGAACAAGGGTATCATCGACCTGATTCCTGCAGCTGTTGAGGCTGTTAAGCAGGAGACTTTGGCAAAGATGAAACTGTTCTCCAGCGACGGCAAGGCAGCATGCCCTTCCGGCAATGTAGTATGCCAGGATCCCAGAAAGGTACAGAACCTTGCACTGAGCCAGGCAGAAATCCAGAAGATCGTAGAGATGGTTGTAGCGCAGGTACGTAAATAATGATACCGAAAGACCCTGTGATGCTACTTAGTTTCTTGAATATGAAACTGCGAGATTTCTACTCTGATTTATCTGCCCTGTGTGAGGATTTGGATGTTTCCGAGGTGGAGATGAAAGAAAAACTGGCGACGATCGGTTATGTATATGATGCAGATAGAAATCAATTTGTGTAGATGATGTGACTATGTTGGCGTATTATGTTCGCATGCAAAGTCATATAATATAAGAAGCAAACCGTAGTGGGTGGAACTTCTTATGAAAAGAATGATAACAGCAATCCTAATGTTTGATATAGCTTTAGGATTGCTGTTTTTATGTTTAAAGGTGAATGATTTTGAGAAGGAATATAGAGCTGAATTGGTTGCGTGCCAGGTTGAATCAAGTGGAACGACCCCTGGGTTTCTCACAGATAGTCCATTGGGAGCGACACCCCTTGCGGATAAACAAGTTGCTCTCACCTTTGACGACGGCCCTCATCCGCGATATACGGAGCAATTATTAGATGGTTTGAAAGAGAGGGGCGTGGTTGCTACCTTTTTTGTAACAGGAGAGCATGCTGCCCTACACCCCGATATTATAGAGAGGATGTATCACGAGGGGCATATGATAGGAAATCATACCTATAGTCATATGCAACTGAGCAAGAAGAATTTAGAAGCATACAAAGAAGAGTTAATACGCACCAGCGAAGTGATAGAGGAAATCACCGGGGAGGAAGTGCTCTATGTCCGCCCACCTTATGGTTCTTGGAATAAATCTATCGAAAAGGATTTGAATATGTTTCCGGTGTTGTGGACAGTGGACCCTCTGGATTGGTGTTCAAGTAATGTGAAAGCGATTGTAAATAGAATTGTGAAAAATGTGAAAGAGGATGATATTATTCTAATGCACGATTATTATGCCACTTCTGTGGAGGCGGCTTTACAAGCAGTAGATAAATTATTAGAGCAAGGATATCATTTTGTGACCGTGGAGGAGATACTGTTTGATTGAGGCAATGAAATTATTGTTGTAATTACCAAATTATATGCTATAATGTAATTAGCAAAAGGCAATCGCCACAGAGTGGTTGACCTCAGATGTGAAAGAAGACCTTCCCTATCTGGTCAAAGTACAGGGAAGGTCTTTTCCTACTTTAATGACAAATCAAATAAATGAATGTCAGTAGTGCCAAGAGGAACATTCCGAAAGACATTAAGTCTTTAAAATCGAATTTATTCTTCATAAGCATCACCTCCATTCTATGTAAAAATGGAGGTCAACCACCCTGTAACACGATTGCCGGTAGCCATAAGGCTACTAAAATTATTATAGCACACAACCGCGTCGAACACAAGTTCGAAAAATAAGTATTTTTCTCTTTTAATTGCGGACGTACTGTGATATAATGACAAGGTATATATAAGAAATCTACTGAGGAAACAAAATGGACTTATTCGAGTATATGAGAAATACAAATATGGAGACGGAAGCACCCTTGGCTGCAAGAATGCGTCCACGGACCTTAGATGAAGTGGTGGGACAGGAGCACATTGTCGGTAAGGACACTTTGCTTTATCGTGCCATCAAAGCGGACAAGATTAGTTCTGTGATTTTCTACGGACCGCCCGGTACCGGCAAGACCACTTTGGCAAAGGTGATCGCAAACACCACCAGTGCTCAATTCTGCCAGATTAATGCAACCGTTGCAGGCAAAAAAGATATGGAAGAAGTGGTAGCGAAAGCCAAAGAACTGCAGGGGATGTACGGCAGGCGCACTATCCTGTTCATCGACGAGATTCATAGATTTAACAAGGGGCAGCAGGATTACCTGCTACCGTTTGTGGAGGATGGCACCATTGTACTGATTGGAGCCACCACAGAGAACCCTTATTTTGAGGTGAACGGGGCTTTGATTTCCCGCTCCATCGTATTCGAATTAAAACCCATTCCCATGGAAGGCATCAAGGAATTACTTCGTAAGGCTGTGTATGATGCTGACAGAGGTATGGGTGCCTATGATGCAGTGATAGATGACGATGCGCTGGAGTTTTTGGCAGATATCAGTGGCGGAGATGCGCGTCATGCATTGAATGCCATTGAACTTGGCATTATGACCACTGAGCGCGGAGAAGACGGCAAGATTCACATCACATTGGAAGTGGCCAAAGAGTGTATTCAAAAACGTGTGGCAAAGTATGATAAAGGTGGAGACAACCACTATGATACCATTTCTGCATTTATTAAAAGTATGCGGGGATCTGATCCTAATGCGGCGGTATATTATTTGGCGCGTATGTTGAATGCGGGAGAGGATATCAAATTTATTGCCCGTAGAATTATGATATGTGCTTCAGAAGACGTAGGTAATGCGGATCCCAATGCGCTTGTAGTAGCAACGAATGCTTCTCTGGCAGTGGAACGACTTGGCATGCCGGAGGCGAGAATTATTTTGTCTCAGGCAGCAACTTATGTGGCGTGTGCACCTAAGAGCAATGCAAGTTATTTAGCCATTGATGAAGCATTGCAAACCGTGGAACAGACGGGGAATCTACCCATTCCTCCCCACTTGCAGGATGCGCATTATAAGGGGGCAGCCAAACTTGGTCATGGCATTGGTTACAAATACGCTCACGATTATCCCAACCACTATGTGGAACAACAGTATTTGCCTTATGAACTGAGTGGAAATGAATTCTATCGTCCTACCGGAAACGGGTATGAAGTGAAGATTCGGGAACATATGAAACGAATAAAAAATGAATCCTAAATCTTGTAGATTATTAACATGTCCTAAATCTCGTGGGTTGCTAACAAAGATTGAATTGAATAATGGATAATGTAAGAATAACCTGTTTCGGCATAGTTGCGGAGCGGGTTGTTTTTTTGTTGTATCTGAATTTTACGGTTTAGATTAATTAGGTGCTCAAATAGGCGGTAATTTTGAAGGGGATTTACGGTCGAGGAGATGAAAACCAACAAGAAGGCCGTAAGGAAGCAGGAGACTTACGGCTAAGGAGAGGAAAATTAAGAATTAGGCCGAAAAAAAGTATGAGACTTACGGCTAAGGAAATAAAAATCAAAAAACAAGACGTAAGCAGGTAGAAATTTTACGGTTATAAAGAGGAAAGTTGAAACTAGAGGGGTATAGGTACAAAAAGCACGGACTAACTGAACATAGTGTATCCGATAGTCTGTAAAGAGACAATAAAATGGCTCCCACAAGTATAATTTGGTGTAGGAAAAGGGTTAAAACAGTTCAGAAATCAGGTATTGATAAATATCCTGGTTTTTTCTTTGCCAATTGTCGCAGATGGAAGCGGCAATTTCTTCGGTGGGGACGGACATCGTTAAATCCACCAGATTCACGCCACGTTCTTTCACAATCAAGTGAGCATCGTATTCACCGCTGGTGGATTTGTAATAATCGCCCAATACGGACACTTCGTTGCGAAGGGTGTATTCGTTTTCGCGGAAGAATTCATTGATATCGAACTTGATGGCATCGCTGATACGGTTTTCAAAGAAGGTCAATGTCTCCAATCCCTCCGGGGTAATGGAAAGGTGAGTGCGATTGCGAATGGTTTCTGAAGAAATCAAAGAAGCATTCGTTAGTTCGTTAATCACCTGCTGTAGTGTCAAAAAGTTTGTATATTCTTTTTCTAATATGAAGTCGCTGACCTGGGCAGTAGTCATAGGAAAGGTTACCCTGTTCAGCATGTAAAGAACGATTAATTTATATAGTGTTAAGGGGTCTTGTAACATAACTACCTACCTTTCTGTCGGTGTCTTGTGTGGAAATCGTATATGGTCCAAATCTGTTTCGGTAATAGAATCATCTATTTGTGTCCGGAGAGTTTGACCATAGGGAACCCTGATGTATACCGCTTTCCCGCATTTTTTTATGAAGTGTATTTAGGACATCCCGTTTGTTGCCACTCCAGAGCGGAGAGAGCAAAAGTTTCTTTGGCCCATCACCGGTCACTCTGTGTATTACGATACCCGGATTCAAATGAGCCAGGCACATAATAAGCATATCTAAATAGGCCTCTTTTGTCAATGCGTGAACCTCGCCCTTTTCAAAAGCAATGGCTAGGTCTGTATCCTTCAATATATGTAAAAGTTGAAGCTTTACGCCGAAGGGTTCCAACTCATTCAGGTACTGAATGGTTTGGAGCAGACGGGATGCATCTTCCCCGGGCAGTCCTAATATGATGTGTACGATAAAGGGGATGTTGCGCTGTTTCAAATTGCGACAGGCTTCTTCGAAAGTGGAAAGGGGATAACCTCTACGGATATACCTAGCGGTATCCTCGTGTATGGTTTGCAAACCCAGTTCTATCCAGATAAACTTTTCGGGAAAAGCGGATTGTAACTGGGAAAGTAAATCTAAAACAAGTTCGGGCAGACAATCCGGCCTGGTGGCGATGGAGATGCCGCATACCTTGGGGTGGGAAAGTGCCTGAGTATAAATCTCTTTCAAATAGGGAAGGGGCGCATAGGTGTTGGTGTAGGCTTGGAAGTAGGCAATGATACAGGGTTCTTGGGAAAGAGTGAATTTTTGTGCCAATGCTTCTACGCCTTTTTGTAATTGTTTGTCTATGGCTGTTTCAATGATTTGTTCGTCGCTATTTGTAACGTTGATGTCCAAAGCGAAGTCACCGCTTCCCCCGGCACTACAAAAAATACATCCCCGGTGGTCCACTGTGCCATCTCGGTTGGGACAGGTCATATGGGCATTTAGGGCAACCTTGTAGCATTTATAACCGAACCTATTTTTACAGTATGCATCTAATGTATAATAAGGTTTTTCCAGCCAATCCTTATGCATCATCCGTTTCTTTTCCTAACAAAAATATAATATAGAATTCACTTGATTTAGTAACATTAAATTTATCATATATCAGAAAAATCAATTCTGCAAGTTGAGATAAATATATGTAAAATTCAAAAAAATAAATTGGGTATTCCTATTTTTTAGAAAATGTATTATAATGTGTCTGTATCGTTCAATCTCACTTTCGTGAGAGGGTCCCGTCACATATATGACGAATCGGGCCAAGTTTCCCCATTTACTGAAGAGCATAAGGAGGAGTTTATGAGAGAAAAATATGAATCGTTAGCTTTATTGCAATTGAAGGAGTTGGCCAAAGTTCGTGGCATTAAAGGCGTGTCCACTATGAATAAAGGTGAACTTGTAGAAGCGATGCTTGCAGAGGATGAAAGAGTAAAGAAGGCGGAGGCAGAGGCAGAGGCGAAGACGCCTGTTGCAGAGAGCCGCCCGACAGAAACGAGAACAACAGAGGCTCGTACCACCGAAGGCGCCTCAAAGACAGCGGAAGAGGCGACACCGCAAAAGCGTCCTGTGGAAGTATATGATGAGAAAAATTTCCCGAAAGAGTTGGACAGTGGAGAGGAAGCCTCCGGTATCTTGGAAGTAATGCCTGACGGGTATGGGTTCATCCGTAGTGAAAATTATATGCCCGGAGACAGTGATGTGTATGTGGCACCCAGCCAGATTCGCCGATTTGGATTGAAGACCGGTGACATTTTGGTGGGCAATAAGAGGGTGAAGACCCAGCAGGAAAAATTCAGCGCACTTCTTTATATTAAAAGTGTAAATGGTTACACCATGGAGCAGACTTTGAAACGTCACTCTTTTGATGATATGACACCTATCTTCCCGGATGAAAGAATTCGCTTAGAGACAGCCGGTAGCAGTGTGGCTATGCGTGTGATGGATATGGTGAGCCCTGTAGGTAAAGGACAGCGTGGTATGATTGTTTCCCCGCCCAAGGCAGGTAAAACCACTTTGTTAAAGGAAGTGGCGAAGTCCATACTTCGCACCAATCCTAAGATGCACATGTTGATACTGTTGATTGATGAGCGTCCTGAGGAAGTAACAGATATCAAAGAAGCGATTATCGGTAATAATGTGGAAGTGATTTATTCCACCTTTGACGAATTGCCCGAGCATCACAAAAGAGTATCCGAAATGGTAATTGAAAGAGCTAAGCGTCTAGTAGAGCATGAAGAGGATGTTGTGATTTTGTTAGACAGTATCACCAGACTTGCCAGAGCCTACAATATGGTAGTTCCCCCCAGCGGACGTACCCTGTCCGGTGGTTTGGACCCTGCCGCTTTGCATATGCCCAAGCGATTTTTCGGTGCTGCCCGCAATATGAGAGAGGGTGGCAGCCTGACCATACTGGCTACTGCGCTGGTTGACACCGGTAGCAAGATGGATGATGTGGTATACGAGGAATTCAAGGGAACCGGTAATATGGAAATGATTCTGGACAGAAAACTTTCTGAAAAGAGAATTTTCCCCGCCATCGATTTGGCTAAATCCGGCACCAGAAGAGAAGATTTGCTCCTGCAGCCGGATGAACTTGAGGCAATCAATATTATGCGTAAGGCTTTGAACGGATTGAAAGCGGATGAGGCCACCGACCGAATTTTGGATATGTTCTCCAGAACCCGTAATAATGTAGAATTCGTTGATATGGTAAAAAAGAATAAATTTATTTAATTTTGGTATTGAAATCCTAAAATTGTTATGTTACAATGCTTATGCTGTCTGTGGTTCCATAGGCAGTGCGGATGAGAACAAAAAATAACGTAATGATTATAGAGAGGTGAACACAATGAAAGAAGGAATTCATCCTGAGTACTATCAGGCAACAGTAACTTGTAACTGTGGTAACACTTTTGTAACCGGTTCTACAAAGCCTGAGATTCACGTGGAAGTTTGCTCTAAGTGCCATTCATTCTACACAGGCCAGCAGAAAGTAGCAAGAGCTGACGGACGCATCGAGAAGTTCAACAGAAAATACGGCGTTCAATAAGAAAGCAAGCAAAGGTTGAGGTGTTAATATCTCAACCTTTTGTTCATTTATGGGATAAGGAGGCATTATGGCGAATAGTAAATGTAAAATTTATTCCGGCATTGGCGGACAGGCTGTTATCGAAGGCGTAATGATGAAGAATAAAGACAAATATGCCGTGGCTGTCCGTAAAGAGAATGGTGACATTGCAGTGGAAGTGGACCATTTTTCCGGTGTTATGAGTGAAAATAAATTGCGAAAACTTCCCTTTGTAAGAGGTATTTTTAATTTTGTGGAATCCCTGATGCTGGGAATGCGAAGCATTAATTTGTCTGCGGAAGTTTCTATCGAAGAAGAAATGGAATCCGATAAGGAACAGAAGGACAGTAAGGTGATGACCGGTGTAATTACAGCAATATCCATTGTATTTGCGGTTGCACTGTTTATTGTTTTGCCTTATTATCTTTCTACCCTGTTTGAGGGTGTGGTGGTAAGTAAATCATTGATTGCCATTTTAGAGGGCGTGTTGCGCATTGGCATCTTTTTATTGTATGTCACTGCCATCAGTGCTATGGATGATATTAAAAGATTGTATCGCTATCATGGTGCAGAACACAAATGTATCAACTGTATCGAAAAGGGGCGTCCCCTGACCGTGAAAAATGTAATGCGTAGTTCCAGAATTCACAAAAGATGTGGTACCAGCTTTATGTTTTTCGTGCTATTTGTGAGCATTATACTGTTTTTCTTTATTCGTGTGGAGAATCCTGTTTACAGAGTGGGACTTCGTATTCTTTTGATGCCTCTTGTGGCAGGTATTTCCTATGAATTGATTCGTTGGGCAGGTACCAGCAACAATTATTTTATACGACTTTTATCTGCTCCCGGTATGTGGATTCAGAGAATGACCACCAAGGAGCCGGACAAGGAAATGGTGGAAGTGGCTATCGCTGCAGTAGAGGCTGTATTTGACTGGAAGCAGTTTTTGAAGGACAATTTCGATTACGAAGACCCCGAGGAAACTGCCAAGAAACAGGAGCAACCGGTTGCAGAGCAGGAAAAATTGCCGGAAGGATTTGAGGCTTTATGACCTACAAAGAATTACATCTACAAGGACAGGAAACCCTAAGGCAGGCCGGTATAGAGGAAGCTTCTTTAGATGCCAGACTGTTGCTTGAGTTTGTCTGTGGCACCACCAGAAATGAATTGCTTCTTGGCGGTGAGCGTCAGGTGACGGAGGACGAGACTTTTCAGTATTTGCAATTTATCGAAAAAAGAGCAAAGCGAATTCCGTTGCAACACCTGACCGGAGTGCAGAATTTTATGGGGCTGGATTTCGAAGTCAATGAGCATGTGCTGATTCCCAGACAGGATACGGAGATACTGGTAGAGGAAGCGATGAAGCATTTGCACGACGGGATGCGGATCCTGGATATGTGCACAGGTTCCGGGTGTATTTTGATCAGTTTGATGCATTACTCCAACGATTGTACCGGTGTGGGAGTGGATATTTCCGCAGAAGCACTGCAGGTGGCAAAGACCAACGCAGATAAATTGTTGGCAGATAAGGCTAAGCGGATTTCCTTTGTAGAAAGTGATTTGTTTGAATATGTTGAGGGCCAATTTGACCTGCTGGTGTCAAATCCCCCATATATATGTAGTGAAGTGATTGAAACGTTGATGCCGGAAGTGCGGGAGCATGAGCCCTTGTCTGCTTTGGACGGAGCGGAAGATGGACTTTATTTCTATCGTCGTATTGTGGCAGAAGCAGATACATTTCTTGTGGCTGGCGGAGTGCTTGCCTTTGAAATAGGCTACGACCAGGGATGTGCGGTTCGTGATTTGCTGACAGATGCCGGTTACCTGGAAGTAGAAGTAATAAAGGATTACGCAGGGCTGGATAGAGTAGTTTGTGGCATCAAAAGTTTTCGTAAATAGTGTGAGAAAATAATACGACAAAAAGTCAGTATGGAGAAAAGTTATGTTTGATAAATTGGAAGATTTGTTGATTCGATTTGAGGAAATCATGGGAGAATTGAATGAGCCCACAGTGACCAACAATCAGGAGCGTTTCCGCAAATTGATGAAGGAACAAAGCGATTTGACTCCCATTGTGGAGGCTTATAAGGAGTATAAAAAGTGTAAAGTGGACATCGAGGATTCCCTGGTGATGCTGGAGGAAGAAAGCGATGAAGATATGCGTGAGATGCTGAAGGAGGCATTGAACGACAGCAAGAAGCGTGTGGAAGAATTGGAACAGGAGATGAAGATTCTCCTTTTGCCCAAGGACCCTAATGATGACAAGAATGTAATCGTGGAAATCCGTGCCGGAGCAGGTGGCGATGAGTCTGCTTTGTTCGCGGCAGAAATCTATCGTATGTATGTGCATTATGCAGAGGGACAGCGCTGGAAGGTAGAGACCATGAACGTGGACGAAATCGGTATCGGTGGTATGAAGGAAGTGCAGTTCATGATTACCGGTCAAGGTGCCTACTCTAAGATGAAATATGAGAGTGGTGTACACCGTGTGCAGCGTGTGCCTGCAACCGAAAGCGGTGGTCGTATCCATACCTCCACCATCAGTGTGGCAGTGATGCCTGAAGTAGATGAGGACATCGACATTGTCATCGATGAAAAGGATATCCGTATCGACGTAATGCGCGCGTCCGGTAATGGTGGACAGTGTGTCAACACCACCGACTCTGCAGTGCGTTTGACCCATTATCCTTCCGGTATCGTGGTGTACAGCCAGACCGAGAAGTCACAGATTCAGAACAAGGCA
>JAEIGA010003521.1_pt1 | contig 24492 bp, 14 predicted proteins | sample 9270691 | NCBI WGS metagenome assembly JAEIGA01 (sample SAMN17057246, study PRJNA624740) | gut metagenome | biome: biome; isolation source: fecal sample | host: Bos grunniens | place: China: Xizang | collected 2019
CGAGCTGTTTTCCAGATTCTGTCATAAACAGTTTCTGCAACAAGTGGAACTCCTGTGAAGTTATATGGCTGGAACTTCTTAATATCCTGCTGAATGTGTTAATACCGTCACAGAGATATCCCCATTCAGAAACGATATATGTAGCATAAAGAGCACTAACCCATGAAAGAGTATGGTGTAAAGGCAAGAATGCGATTGCGTGACGTCCTGTAAGCACACGAAGTGTTGAAGAACAGTCACTTGCGATATTCTTGTTAGTGAGCATAACGCCCTTACTCTTACCTGTTGTACCTGAAGTGAAAACGATTGCAGCCAAATCGTCTGGCTTAACCTCAACCTTATCGAAATAGTCATTTCCTGCTTCGATAAGCTTTTCACCCTCATCATAATATGATTCAAAATCATTCATAAAGAAGTATTCCATATTCTGAAGAGCAGGATTTTCCTTAATCTGTTCTGCGAATTTTTCAAATTTCTTTGAATATACAACTGCATCACAGTCACAACGGATAAGCTGGTCTGCGATATCATCATAAGTAATCTTTGCATCCATAGGAACACAAACATTACCACCAACGATAATTGCATAGTAAGCAAAAGCCCAGTCTGCATTATTTTCTGAGACGATTGCGATTTTCTTGCCATTCATAAGACCTTTGCTGTAGAAATATGTGCTGAGAGTTCTGATTCTTCTGAATGTCTGATTGTAATTTGTTTCCTGAAGCTTCTTATCTCTGTCAAGATACATAAACTGCTTTTTGTCACCACCACGAGCAGTGCCTTCAAAAATAATTTCTCTGACAGTCTGATACTCAGGAATTTCAACCTTTACGGCATTCTTGTGTTTTTTATTCATTTTCTTTTTCCTTCTCTTGAACACAACGTCCATTATTTTTCGTTTTCTTCTGTAAAAATACATATAAAAAACCATTTTAATATCGTTACGATTATACCACAATGTGGTTGATATTGCAAGTTTTATATGATATAATTTTAATAATCCACAGAATGGTAGAATCTGTTGAAAAGAGGGATGTTATGAATAACAAAATTATTGTTGCCGGTGGTGGACACGGTGGTATTGCTGCTGCAATGCTTCTTGCTAAAAAGGGGTATGATGTAACTGTTTACGAAAGAAATGCAAAGAACAAAATGGGCTATGACTGGACAGACATCTTTGATAAAAAAGGATGGACTGCTGTTGGGATTCCATTACCTGATAAGAGTAAATATAACCTTAAGCACGATATGACCTTTTATGGTCCTGCTATGGAAACTGCACTCACACAGAATACTGAAGAGGATAAAAAAGAAATTCAGATGGAGCGTAGTGATATTTATGCTCATCTTATTGAACACGCTGAAAATGCAGGTGTTAAATTCCAATACGAAGAAAATATTGAAAAACCGCTCCTTTTAGGTAACAGAGTTGTTGGTATTAAGACTGATAAGGGTGAATATCTTGCAGACCTTGTAATTGACGCTTGTGGTATTAACTCACCTATCAGAAGAAATCTTCCACCATCAATGGGTATCCAGAATAACCCTATTGAATATGAACAGTTTTACGTTTACAGAGCACACTTTAATAAAGCTTGTGAAGTGGCTGAACACGATAAATTCAAGGTTATTCTTCTTCCAAATAATGAATTAGGTATTTCTTGGATTGCTACTGAAGAAGACCATACAGACGTGCTCATCGGAAGATTCCATAAATTTGACCGTGATTATGCTATTGACCAAATTAATAAAATGAGAGAGTCAAACCCAAGTATTGGTACTGAAATTCTCCGTGGTGACAGCTTTGCAAACATTCCTGTACGTCAGCCATTAGGCATTCTTGTTGCTGACGGTTACGCTGCAATTGGTGACAGTGCATTTATGACAGTTCCTGTAATCGGTTCAGGTATTGCAAACTCACTTAAGGCTGCTAAAATACTTGCAGATGCTGTTTCAAGCGATTTTAACGGCTCATACAGTGCAGAGACACTCTGGACATATCAAAAGAATTTCTACAAGGAAATCGGTGCTGCTTTAGCTCCACTTGCTTGTGTTAAATTATTGCTTACACGACTTGAGGGTCCTGAGCTCGACTACATTTTCGCAAAGGGCATTCTCAACGCTGAGGATATGACAATCGATGCTGACTCAACAAGTCTTGGTGCAATGCTTGGTGGTATGTCAATGGATGATATTAAAATCAAGCTCAACGGTCTTATTAACAACAAGGTAATCCTTGGCAAGGTCGTTAAAATGGGTCTTCAGTTAGCAAAGGCTACTGCAGTAACAGCAGCAATGCCTGTTACATATAACCGAAAGACTGTTTTACGCTGGGTTGAAGAATATAACGCTTGCTTCAAGCATTAAGAGCTTAAAACTTTTATACCGTAAAAATATAACTCAAACATGGTTTGAATAACACTTAAACTGAAGGTTTAAATATCACTATTATCGAAGATAATAATATCACTTTTTTAGTGATGAGTGATATTACTTCGTAGTGGTATTGCTGTCGCAGTTATATTGCTTCGCAGTTAAAAAAATATGGGAGATGATTAATCGCAATCATCTCCCTTTTCTTTATTCTATTATTCCGAAGCCTCTTAATCTGCCAAGAAATTCTGAAATATCATTTCTTGCTGTTTCTTCGTCGATTTCGTATTCATCAAGCATTTTTTCGAGAATTTCATCTTCATCCTTAACATCGGGAAGAATATTCCAGATAAACGCTCCTGTATCTGTCAAAACGAAAAGACCGTTAAGGTCAAGAGTTGCGTCAGCACCGGGCACTAACACATTATCTCCTGCAATATTTCGGAATATCATTTCTTTTTTCATCTGCATAGCTATTCACCTTTCTCCTTTTCAGCCAATTCATAAAGACACTTACTCATCTCGCAAACATATTCGGGTGCTTGGTTAAAATGTCCCGTTTCAGTATAACACATAGCAGCACACGCGTGGCAAATATTCGCATACCTGCACTTTACACATTTCTGAGGAAGACGAATTTCCTTAACCTCTGCAACCAACTGCTTCCAGGCATTTTCAAAGCCATTTTCCAAAACATCTATCTGTATATTAGGCAAAAGTCCGCAAGGCTGCATAATACCCTCACTTGTAATCCAGTAGGCTGCTCTGCCTGCACGACAAGAAACTCTGTCACACTTATCTTCATCAGGCTCTCGAAGAAGCTTTTTTGCTCTTTCAGTAAAGTCATAATTGCGATAACGATATTTGTCACAATCAATTGAGCACTGTGCAGCCTCAAGAGGTGACATTCTGCCTGAATTCTCGGCAAAATCCTTATCAAGACGAAGCTGAGGATATGCATAAGCTGTTGTACTCACATTTATCTCAAGCGACTCGGAAATATCAATAATTTCCCTGTACTGATGTTTGTTTTTATTTGTAAATATGGTGTTGAATTTAACGGAAATACCCATTTCCTTAAGTGTCTTTACATTTTTATAAACCTGAGTGAAGGCTCTTATTTTGCAAAGACTTTCGTAAGTGTTATCATCAGCGCCGTAAAGTGAAACATTCACTCTTACCGGTGGATATTTTTTGAAAAGGTCAAAATGCTTATGCAAAAGGCTACCGTTAGTGTTTAAGGACACCATAAAGCCCATTTTCTTAAATTCTGTATAAAGAATTGGGAAATCCTCACGTGCAAGTGGCTCACCACCTGTAATGAGAAGAAAAAGTGTGCCTGCATTTTTTGCATCCTCGGCTATTTTTAACCATTGCTCAGTTGAAAGGGCTTCAGCATTGTGACACTCGTCGTGAACATAGCACATTTCACAACGGAAATTACAGCGTGAGGTTAATTCAAAGGTGCCTGAAACAGGAAACTCCCTTGCAATAGCCTTTGAGTGGAAATATGTAGATAATTTTGGCTCCTGACTCATATTTTCAACTCCCTTTCAAGACATTCAACTGCTGTTTTATCCGGAACACAGTCAAGCTTGTACACCGGAATTGTATTGCAAACCTTTTCTATAACGTCTATTGTTTTTTGTGCAGAGTCTTTTGTTAATCCTGAACGATAATTTCCTTGCAGTAAAGACACAAAAGCCTCTCGTTCACTTAATTTTCTGATTGTATTTTCCTTTGCCTGACCAAGGCATACAATTGCCATCAATGGTGCTGAAATGTTTTTACAGATTTTTGAAGACCCTGCAAAAGGAAGGCCACCTGCAAAAATCACATCATCCTTAAGGCTTACAAGTGCCTTATCACCATTTATAATCTGGGCATCTGCATATTTTCCCCACAAATCGGCCTGAGTTGACTTGCCTGTGCCACAAGGTGCAGTAAAGAGAATTGTTTTTCCGTTTTTAAGTATCATTGAAGCGTGAAGGACAACGCCATTCTTCCTTGCGATTAACTCCTCATAGCCTAAGAGGTTAAAAAGAATACCATTCCAAAGCTTACCTTGAAATTTTTCAAGCAGCTGCACACGAAGATTTTCACCATCAAAAATACGACAAGCATAATATTCATCTGTGTCAGGCATTGAGTACCAACAAATACTCTTTTCACCATTTACGGAAAAAGCAATATCGTCGTTTGATGAAACCTCACCAACGAATTCAGGCAATTTTTCAACATATTCAAATACAACTGCAAAATCGGGAATCCCGTCACTTAAAAAGCTACGATACGGCTCAACATCCTCAATCTTTTCAGGAGTGATAATCTCAATAATCGTATCGAAAAACTTGTATTTTTTACTCTCCATAGCTTACAAACAAAATACGACTTGAGTCCTTAAGATAGTGCATTGTCTGTACCTGTGTTGTCTCACCTTTTTTAAGGCCATCAACATAAGCACGATATGTGACACCATCGTCATAAACTCCGTCTGTTACATTTTTATAATAAATATAAATTCTGCCTTCAATATCCTTATCGGAAATATTTTTTATTGAAATAAATCCGTCAGTACCGTTGATTTCAAAAATGTCAGGATAACAGGTCAATTCATCTGTGAAAACAGTTTTATTTTCAATTTCCCAGCTGTAATAGACTGCGCCCTCCTTAAAGGTATAGCCATTTTTACAGCGAAGAGTTGCACTTGCTCCTGCAGTTAATGTTGTAATAGGAAATTCCGCTCTACCGTCACCTGTCATAACAGAAAGCATAGCATATTCAATGTCCTCGTCAGAAATATTTCTTACAAAAACAGAAAGAACACCATTCTTTTCACCAATGCTGATAATTTTCAGCCAATCGTCAACAGTAACGTCGAGTTGCGATTTCGGAGACTCCTTTGCCTCAAAATCGGTCACCTGCTCAACCTTAACCTCTTCAGTTATGACGGGAACATTGTCCTTCAATTCTTCCTTCGGTGCTTCATCCTCTTTATTACAAGCACAAAGCCCTGCCACTGTAAACAAGCAAAGAAGAACAGTAATAATCTTTTTAAAATGTTTCATAAATCTAATCCTAAAATCAACGGAGTTCACCATTCTATGACGAACTCCGTTATAATTTTTATCTTATGATGAGAATACCTTCCAGCTTTCTGTCGGAACGTCATAACAAACGCTGTCGTTTCCACCTACAGGAACTGTATCGCACTGAGAGGCAGCACTATCTGCAAAAATCAAGAAACCTGATTCTGCGTCCTCTACGGGACAAATATACTGTGCAATACCTGTGCTGAGTAGAGCACATCCTGTAGCAATGCTTGTTGAAAGTTGGAATGATTCATATGCAATTTGTGGTTTTACATAAATTTTCTTCATTTTCATTTCCTCCTTCCAAAATTAATCCATGCCGAAAAGCTTTTTGAAGAAATCAGCAATTGACTTGATAATCTTCTGAATCCATGAAAGCTCTTCCTGATATTCATCGTTTGTATCGTTCACATCATCGTCGTCACCTGGGATGATTTCAGTATCAACCTCATCATCAGCAGGTTCATCTGTTGTAGGTTCATCAACTACCGGAGCATCAACCTTAATCATTGAGTAAGCCTCACTTACTGTTGCTTCAGTTGACATAAATGACATTACAGAAGCAGTTTCTTCAACTGATGCTTCGTAGTGACCATACTGACCAACACCTGTGAATGTCCACTTGATATTTGTAAGTGAAAGAATACTGTCTGTGTCAGATGCATTCTGAATAACGATTGTGTTTGTTCTGTAATATGTTACGCCATCAACAACAACCTCTGACCATGTAAGCAAGCTACCGTCAGGAAGAATCTCGTTGATAATGTAATTCATTTCAGTTGCTGTCTTGATTTCCTTCTCACCTGAAGCGTCAGCATAAGTTACCTTAAGCTTAGGAGTACCGGAAGCAGCCTTAACACCAATCTGAACCTCGTCAGGAACTGCTGTTGCCCAGAGTTCAAACGCAACAGCCTGCTGTGTAGGTGTTGAAGCAAGGTAAAGCTCGTTGTTAGGACCTGCAAGCTTAAGTTTATCCAGGTCGTTATCAAGAGCAGCAATACCGTCGATAAATACAACACCCTGAGTAGTAGCATCCTTTGAAAGTGAGTCAGCACCTATAAGCATATCTCTGAATTCGATATAGTCAGGATATGATTCACTATCATACTTGTAGTCAGTAAGGATATTTGAATCAGCAATTGCGTCATCCTTACCTGCAGGGTCGTAAATACGGATACCGTCAACATAGAGGTCAAACTGTCCTGCACCTGTGTTATCAAACATTGAAGTGTACATTGCAGTAAGAACAACTCTGTATGTACCGTAGTCAAGACCTGTCTTCTTGATTACAGGAATCTGATAGAGACCTGTTACATCACCTTCTGCAGGAATCCAACCGTAAGCATAAGCGTAAGCGTAAGCAACTTCTTCAGTTTCAGTTGTTGTAAGGTTACCGTCTGCATCATAATATGTTGGAGTTTCTGAGTAACCTGCACCTGAAACATCAAGGTACAACGCCTCTGCTACATCACGAGTAACAATCATAGCACCTGTATCATCAGTTGCGTAGTATGTAGTCTCTCTTGTAGTTGCTTCATTGTCAGCACTCTTATAAAGTGGAGTTTCTGTCTCTGTAAGGGTTGCTTCACCGTTTACATCTGCATAAAGCTGACCGTAAGAATAACCATAGTATGTATCAACAACATTACGCTTACCTACACGGTTTCCTGCTTTATCGAAGATTTCCATATAGAATACGCCTGTTGTCTTATCTGTAAGGCTGACAACGTCAAAGCCTGTACCTGTGAATGTGAATTCGAATGTTGGATTTGTACCACCATTCTTCTTGTTGTTCTGAGCACTTACAGTAACCTTATGTGCTGAGAAACCACTATACTGTGTATAATCCTTGGTATCATCTGCACCTGAGTAAACAGGGTCAAATCCGTATGGGTTAGCACCTGCATCTTCAACCAAGTCAGCAGCCTGAGTTGCATCTGCGAAGAGTGAAGCGTCACCGACAACTTCCCACTTACCAACATTTGAACCGTCACCTGCTGTACCATCTGTGAAGCTTAAACCTGTACCTGCGAAATTATCTTCAAAATAGATAGATGTTGCAGGAATAAAGCTAACCTTTTCGTACTGATAGTAAACTGTGCCTTCCGCATAAGTTGGGTCATCAGTAACCTCAGAACAGATGTAGAAGTAATCACTACCTGCGAAATTAACTGTATTAGGTGTATATGAAACAACAGCGTCATCAATATATTCGTTATCTGTTCTTGTAACAGAAGCAGCACCGTATTTCATTTCGTTAACATCCAATTTTGTATTAGTAGCACTGAACATGCTGTCAAGACCTTGCTCAACCTCGTCAGCATCAAAGTTAACGATGTCAGCAACAGGCTTATTACCAGCCATTACGCCTAAGAGGTCAATCTTTGTACCTGCAGCCTTTGCATCATCTGAAACAAAGTTGTCAACTGTGATGTTAAAGTCAGCAACAGGAAGACCGAAGTCAACAACTACTGTCTGGTCGTGAAGAAGAACGTGTTCTGATGACTGCTGAAGGTTGAATGTCATTTCGCAGTTAGAGTCTGTTGAACCACGTTCAACGTAGTAGAAGCTGAATGTATGATAGTCACCATCTGAACGAACTTCGTTAAGCTTTTCAACTGCTGCAAGCTCGTCACCGTTAAGTCCGTCAGCTGCTGTCTGACCATAGTAATACATTACACCATTTTCTTCTGTACTTTCAACCTCTGTGTCACCAACGTCCATAGCATACTGATAAGAAACAGAAGCATTTGTAAAGTTGATTGAAGCCTTACGAGCACCGTGAAGGCCACCGTTATCAAGAACGAGAACATCGTCAATGTAAACAAGAACGTCGTCGTCACCGGAGAATTCGAAGATAACGTCTTCACCGTCAGCGTATGTACCTGACATTGGAATATAGAATTCCATATCATAGTTCATTGCATAGTGATAAATAGCATTTTCACCTGTGTATGATGTAACACCCTGCTGATAGTTGAACGGGAAGAAGCCTGTGCCTGCAGCCTTACTATCACGGCTAATATTCCATGAATCAACCGGTGTTAACTGAGCTGTTGCTGTCTGATTTGCGTCATCAAAGGATGCCTGGAAAAGATATCCTGTATCAGAGCTCTTATATGTGTATGTGTTAATACCATACTCATTAGTTGTTGTCTGAAGTGGGAACTGAAGGTCCCAATAGAACTTAGCGTAATTCTTAGTAGCGTCATAGCCAGATACAACGTTACCGTCAGCATCAACAAGCTCCTTCTTGAACATATCGTTGATATTAATGCTGATATCCTCAAGTGCAGGAAGAGTAACACTTGTTGCAGTACCGTTGATTGTCAATGAAACAGAAATACCATCTGCTGTGTTGAAATCTGCTCGGTTTGTATTATCAATATGGTTACCATAAGGAAGTGATTCATAAGCAGCGTGATTTACAGGCTGACCATCCTCACGAAGAGCTGAGAAGATACCCTGAACTGAAGCACCCTCTTCAGTGGACTCACTTGCACCCTGAGTATCTGTCTTACACCATACATTCCATGCAGTCTTTGCAAAGTCAGTAACTGTAGTAGTATTTGTCACAGGAGCACCTGTGAATGAAATTGAGTAAATTCTTGCATACTTGTCAATTGCTGTTTCAAGAGCTGTTGCCTTTTCTGAATCACTTGCCCAAGTATTTGTGTCATAACCGATAGCAGCCTTAATCTGTGCAAGGTATGGACCATTTGCATCCTCAAGCATTGCCTTTGTATCTGCATAAGTAAGTGTATTGAATGTAGTACCACCGTTTGCATAACGATTAGTACCCGTTGCACTTGCATTATAACCGTACTTATAAAGAGTTGTTGGCAATGACTTGTATTCAACCTCAAGTCCTGCCATTGCAGTAGCGATAGCAGCTGTAGCAGCAGCTATCTGGTCTGCTGAAGCATTTTCATCCTTGAACACTGCATAACCATCTTCAAGAGCTGTGAAGAGTGGCTGATATGAAGCATTTGAGTATGTACCAGGAACAACCTGAACAGCTTCAACAAGTGCTTCATAAAGGTCTTCCTTACCTGCCGGAACAGCAACACCTGAACCTGATGAGCTATCAGTCTTATAAAGTGACATAATCTGGTTTGAACCGGCACTTGTATAAGAACCTGACCAGCAAGAGAACATATTGTTTGCATCCTGGAAATTATCGAAGTTGTAAGAACCCTTGTAGATAACTACTCTATTATCAGATGTACCGTAAACATTAAGTGCTGTCTGAGTGTCAGTTAATGTAACTGTACCGTTACCAGAACCCATTGTGATGTACTTACCTTCACTGTTTGTGATGTAATACTGATTTGTTGTACCGTCAACAAGAGTGAATGTATAAGCATCTGCACGTAATGTTGTGATTACATTGTTTACAGGAGTTTCAGCAACTCTTTCAAGACCTGTGTAAGTTCCTGCTGAATTGCTAACCTGTGTACCACCTGCAATATAACTGTTGTTATAGATTACGTATTCACCGTTTTCGACAGGAGGTGCAGGCTCATCTGATGCAGTTGGGAACCACATTGTAACACCATCGGCTGATGCTGTTACAGTTTCAACCTTATAGAATGTAAGCGGTGTACCAGGATTCCATTCACTGACAACGCTTGATGAGTTACCGTAATAATTCAACTGATATGTGTTTGTTGAGTCACCAATAACAGCTGTACCACCGTTGCTTGTGATTGTAAGAACTGTCGGAGATGTGCTTAATGAAACTGCACCGTCAGTAACAGCCATATACTTTCTTGTGCCATTATCATCAAAGTAAACGTAATAGCCACCTGTTGTAGGCTCAATCATCCATGTGTTGTTATCATCTGCTGTATATGGAGCATTTGTATTTGATGGAGTAAGACCACCTGTCTTTAATGTATGTGTTGTAGCACCGTAAGTGTATCTACCCTGGTCATCAGAACCTGTGATGATGTATTCACCGTTAAGTGCACTTGTATCTGCAACCTGAGTAACAGTTGTAGTTGCTCCACCTGTTGTTTCAACAACCTTGTAAACTGTAACAGTTGAAGCACTACTCCATGTAATAGCGTGGTTACCGTGATTTGAGTTGCCACAGAAGTTTACGTACTGACCGTTTGCACCGATTGTAATGCCACCTGATGAAGCAGCAACTGTAAGTGCCTGAGCTGTTGTGCTTACTGACAAGCCATAGTTAGATGAACTGATGTTCATATAATGCTTTGTGCCGTCATCATCAGTATAATAAACATAATATGTACCGTTTGAGCGCTTTTCAAAATACCACGCATCTGCTGTTACAGAAGGTGTACCTGATGTACCTGTGGTAGTAAGACCACCTGTACTATCTGTATGAGCTGTGTGAGTAATAGAACCTACTGTAATATCACTTGCACTACCGTAAAGAACGTACCAACCACTGTCAAGAAGTGATGAGCCAACTGTCATCTGTTCAAGACTCTTTGTAGTTGTTACCTCTGAGCTACCGTTACCTGATTCATCTACATAGTAAAGCTTAAGGTCAGTAGCAGTTGAATAATAGTTTACCTGCTGACTTGTGCCACCACTATAATTAAGGTATGCTGAACCGAAGCCGATTGTTACATTACCTGCTGTATCAGTAGTTACATCAAGAGGATATGCTGCTGTTGAAACATATACCTGATTGTTACTGATTGTGAGGTACTGCTTGTTACCGTTAGCATCTTCATAATAAACATAATATGCACCGTCAGATACCTTCTGGAAATACCATGTGTCTGAGTCTGCTGCAGGAACACCTGTTGTACCGTCCGATGTGAAACCGCCTGATGCGTGAGTAGTGTGTGTCAATACACCACTTGAATATCCGCCACCCTGGTCATCGCTACCTGTGATAATGTACCAACCGTCAGGAATATCCATATTTATTCTTGTTGTACCCTCAGGATTTGCTGAATAAAGTGTATAATCAGCTTCAAGTGAGTTTCCATCGTCGCCGATAAGCTCATTTCTCATAATTTCCCACTCATCATACTGAGTTGGTACATATCTGAGATTTTCGGGCTGAGGCATTGCCTCTTCAAATTCGTCGAGGTCTTCACCCTTTGTATCATCTTCAGCTACAGTTGTAAATGTAAGACCTTCTACAGCAATACCGTCAGCTGCTGTTGTTGTGATTTCCACGTTACCAATGTTTTCATTTGTACGAAGAACAACAAGTGCCTTACCATTGAACATAGGTACCTGAACTGTATTTTCACCTGTGAATACAGATGGCTGCTGGAATCTCTGTGTTGCTGTCTGGTCACCGTTATCAACACCAACGAATACAGCTTCGTTACCGTGTAATGTTACGTTAATTGTACCGTTGTAAGTTGCATCGAAATTACCGTTAGCATCCTGTGCTGTATATTCAACATAAATGAAGCTGTCACCGTCAGCAGTATATGTTGTTGAAGCATCTGCCCAGGTTGTTGGAACAATCTTTGTCGCAGTTGTGTTTGAAACTGACTTTGTACCTACTGCAGAAGATGTGATATCATTACCATCTGCATCGTAAGCCTTAACTGAAATTGTGTTGAAGGCTGAATAGTTCACCTGGAACTGTGGGTAAAGGTCGTTACCGTCACCTGTGTAAAATTCTGTTGTATTTACATTTGAATTGTTTGCTGTTTCTGTCCAAGTCTGATACTTGTGACCTGCAGATGTTGTAGTTGTTGTTGACTGAGCTGATGCGATAACATTACCATTACCAAGAAGCTCAATTTTAGCAGCATTACTATAAACTGCTACATAAGCGTAGTTGCCATTCTTTGCAAGTTCACTTGAATCCCATGTACCAGGAACAAGATGAAGAGTTGTTGAATGTTCATTCCACATACTTCTGTAAAGATAGTATGTATCTTTTGCGAAACCTGCTGTGTCAACAATACCGAAGTATGATGAGTTAGGAGCACCTGAACCATGCTGAGTAGCACTGTCGATGCCAAGATGTGAGTTCCAATGAGTAGGCTCACCGATATAGTCGAAGCCTGTCCATACGAATTCACCTGCATTCCAGTCATAAATAACTGTCTTGTACCAAGCTGCAGCAGCCTTCTGACCCCATGATACGCAGTCTGTGTCATATCCTGAAGCCACAAAGTTGTAGTGTGAAAGTGTATCATAAGCACCACGAGTAGATGTTGCAGAAGCTGTTTCTGTACCTACATAAGGCTTTGTGTTACGACTGTCAGATGTGCCTGTCATAACATTAATCCAGCTGTCAGTATTATAGTTACCACCGATAACATCCATAAAGCCGTCAACAGCTGTTTTTGCACTATCTGAAGGACCGTTGTTACCCTGTAAGATAGGTCTTGGGTCAAGTGCATCAATCAATGTCTGCAAATTCTGTGCAATTGTTGTGAAATTACCTGTTGAAGCACCTTCGTTAAGCTCGTTACCAACGTCCCAAGAGAAAACTGATGGGTCATTACGGTCACGCTTAATTGACTGTGTAACAACAAATTCATACCACATCATATCTGCCTCTGCACCGAGGATTTCATTTGTTGCAGTATCAATTACTTCGTCAAAATAAACGCTGAAGTCGTTTGAGTTACCATTCTTTGCAGTATCCCAACCGTCAAAGAATTCAACCATAACGAGCATACCAACCTGGTTACAGATGTCCATAAATACTCTTGAAGGAGTACCATGAGATGTACGGATAGCGTTACAACCCATATCCTTAAGAATCATTACCTGACGATAGATTGCGTCATATTCCTGAGAAGCGCCGAGAGCACCCTGGTCATGGTGCATACAAACGCCTTCGAATTTAACATTTTTGCCATTGAGAGAGAAACCATTTGCTTTTGTCCAATTAAACCAACGATAACCGAATTCTGTATCGTAAGTATCAATTACATTTCCGTTTTCGGAAATAGTTGTACGAAGAGTATAAAGATTAGGAGTACCCAAATCCCATGAATTCCAGAGAGCAGGATTTTCGAGTACAGGAGTAAGAGTTACCTCCTGCTTTGAATTAGCTGTCATTGTAATTGTGCTTGATGTAGCAGATGTACCCACAACAGCACCTGTTGAGTCAAGGATTTCCGCCTTAACTACAACATTCTTTGTACCTGGGAATTCATTGATAAGAGAAATTTTTGCATTAACTGTACCGTCAGCACCATTACTGCCTTCAAGGTTAGGTGTTGTTACATAAGTACCGTAAAGGTCAACGTGAACAGGGTCAACAATTGTCAATGTTACATCACGTGTAATACCTGAACCTGAATACCAACGGCTTGAGAAAAGCTGATGCTCAACTTTTACTGCAATAATATTTGCTGTTTCACCGTTACATACAAGATATTCACTGATGTCAAATGAGAAGCTGTTATAACCATAGTGGTTCTCACCTATAAGCTTACCGTTAACATAAACATAAGTATCCTTATAAGCACCATCAAAGTTAAGAATTACAGCTCTGTCACGAGCATCAGAGGACATTGTAAATGTCTTTCTGTACCAGCCTGTACCACCGGCTAAGTTACCACTTTCACCTTCAACCTGCATTTCTGATTCATCATTGAAGGTCTGATTCATACTGAAATCGTGCGGCAACTCAACTGTTTCCCACGCTGAGTCGTCATAAGCCTTTGCATAAGCACCTGACTCGTCACCATAGAAGAACTTCCAATTGTTGTTGAAGTTCAATTCAAGACGGTCATCAAGTGATGCACCTGCTGCGCTTGCTTTGAATATGTCATTTGGCATCATTGCAAATGCTGACAAAATCATAATTGTTGCCAACAACAATGCCGTTACCTTCTGCAAGCCCTTCTTATTAGTCTTCATAATCATTTCTCCTCTCATCGGCACTATATTTCTTTACATAAAACGTTACAGTTGTGCCAATTTTAAAAATAATTATACATATATATTTTACCTCCTAAATTTTATAAAGTCAAGAAATATACCTGTAATTTTTTGTCATAAATATACAAAAATGACCGATAACATTGCGTTATCAGTCATTGTCATCTTCTGTTATTTGCGATATCCCATCTGCCTGAGATACGCGGAATACTTTATCGCAGTATTTCAGCATACTTTCTCTGTGTGTTGTAATAAGACAGATTTTTGCAGGATTTGCTATCATTATATTTTCAAGCACCTGTTTTTCCGTTTTCGGGTCAAGTGACGATGTGGTTTCGTCCATTAAAAGAATCATTGAGTCCTTTAATAATGCACGAGCAATTGCAAATCTCTGCAACTGACCCTGTGAAAAGTTTCCGCCCTGCTCGTTTATGTGAGTTTCAAAGCCATCAGGCAGTGAAGTAATTAATTTTTCAAGTGCTGCAGCCTTTGTAACCTTATAAAGGTCATCATCAGTTGCGTTTTTGTTAACTGCGGTAAGATTTTCTCGGATTGTACCTGAAAAAATGTTGATTCCCTGAGGAACATAAGAGCAGAATCGTCGTGTACTGTCAGAAATCGTAATTTTATCTCCATCCTCGGACTGAAGATAAATTTCACCTGATGTTACAGGCATAATTCCAAGCAAAAGCTTGAGAATTGTTGTTTTACCTTCACCTGAAGGACCAACAAGAGCAACTGTTTCACCTGCATTAATCTTAAAGGATGCATCCTTGATGACGACACTATCGCCATCCTTATATTTAAAGGAAACGTTGTCAAATACTATGCTGACTCCCTTTTCCTTTGCTTTTTCATAAAACGCCTCGGCCTTTTCCTTATCCTTATCCATTTCCCTTGCAAGCTCAGTAATCTCCATTACTCGTCCTGCACAGGTTGCTGTAGAAACAGCTGACGGAACAAGTGCTGCCAGCGCACTGAAGGAAGAGGTCAACTGGCCTGAAAGCTGAATAAACAGAGTCATTGTGCCATAAGTAATCACACCTTGCCACAATCGGTAAACACCCCAACCGTAGCAACCGTAAGAGATTATAAGTCCCACAAGTGACAAGCAAAGTGTCATTGCAATGCTAAATTTATCGTAGGCCAACTTTGTCTTTCGATAATTTTCAAGCACCTTTTTAAAATTGCTTATGTATTCCTTAGTAAGACCAAAAGCCTTAATTGTCAACAGATTCTGCACTGACTCCTCTGAATAAGAAAGGATTTTACCGTTCAAATCACGACTTAACTGACTGAACTTTCTGATTGTTTTTATGAGAACTTTTGATGATATAAACAATATCGGTGCACTCATAAGAGCAATTACAGCCATTGTGCTGTCATAGTAAAGGACAATGGCCAATGCACCCAAAAATTGAACAATTTTCGTAACTGCATTTGGAATAAAGCCGATTACCGCTGACGAAACTGTCTGAACGTCAATTTCAAGACGGTTAATCACATCTCCTGAGTGAAATCTGCTGATTTCCTCCCACTGTGCTGTAACAATGTGTCCATAAATATCCTCACGGATTTCATTACTTATTTTACTACTGACATTTGCTGTAACATAAGATGAAATGGACTGAAAGCATTGCTGAAAAACCGCAAGTGCAATAGCGATACCGGCATACATTATAATAGTATCACTTGCTTTACCAACAACAGCATCAATAAGATGCTTTCCTGCAACGGAAACTCCAAGTGACATTCCGATTGCAACAAGGCCAAGGAAGGTATAGAGAAACAGAGCGAATCTGTATTTTCTCACATAGGAGAAAATCCATTTCCACTCACGGGCCATATTTCGCAGAAGATTGCGATAGTCCTCATTCTTTCTCATGCTTCTTTCCTTTACCTAAGCTTAAACCATAATGGTGGTGATGCTTTGATTTCTTTTTCTTGCCATATCCACCATATCCATAACCATAGCCATTACTGTAACCATAGCCATAGCCTGAGCCGTAGCCATAACCGTAGCCTGAGCTCTTATGCTTATTATAATGACTGTATCTGCTTCCGTAGTGATAGTTATGATATGTTTTATAGCCATATCCGTAACCGTAATATCTGTATCCGTAACCGTGACCTGCATGGGAAGCCTGAGCACCATTAAGAATACAACCCATAATTCTTATATCAGTTGATAAAAGGTTATTGAAACCACTCTGGATTTTTGAAATTCTTACAGCATCCTGCAAGATAACATAATATGCTGCGTCTGATGCCTGAGCAAAGAAAAGTGCGTCAGAAACAAGTCCGCAAGGTGGTGTGTCAACAAGAATCAGGTCAAAGTCATCACGGACTGCATCAAATACATTCTTGATATAGCTTGAGTTTACGTACTTGAACTTACTACCATAGCTTGTATTGAATACCATGAAATAGATGTTGAATTCCTCAAGGTAAGCAATCTTATAGTCCTTTTCAACAACCTCGTAATCAAGATTTTCAGGGTCAACACCGAGAAGTGGTGAAACTGAAGGATGTCGCAAGTCGCCGTCAACGAGCAACACCTTTTTACCCTGCTCACAAAGTGACAGTGCAAGGTTTGTAACAACAGTTGTTTTACCTTCACTCGGTGCAGTACTTGTGCCCATAATGATTTTCTCGCCAGGCTTAAGTGAATTCTTAAAGACATTTCTTAAAACTCGGACAGATTCATAGAAGGCTTTATCAACATTTGGATTTGTCCAGAGAATTGCCTTATCAATTTCTTTTGAGTATTTCTTAAAGCTGATATAAGGAATCGTACCGAGAGCTTCTGACCCAAGGCTTTTCTTAATATCCTCTTTATTTCTCATTGTATTTCTGCTATATACGTATATTACTATAACAATAAGCCCCATAACAAGACCCACAATCATTGCCCTGACAACTGACCCGATATATGCAGTAGTATTTGAAGGCTCAGTTGCAACTGTTGGTACAGTAATCATCTGAAGCTTTACATTACCAACAGAGTATTTTGCAATTGACGGATAATTTTCAATTGCAGAAACAAGCACGTCGTATGCTTGTTGTGGGTCTGTTGAAGTACAATGCATTGTAAACATATTTGAACCCGAAACATTACCTGCACCAAGAGATGCACCGAGAAGCGAAACACCCAAATCCTCACGGATTGCATCATAAAGCAAATCACTTGAAAGAATATATGGGAATGTTTTTGACAACTGGTCTGCAGTAGCAGAATTGTAATAGAATGAATAAACAGACACACCGCCAATTGAAGAGCTGTTCTGTGTATCTACTGTAAACGTTGCCTCAGACTTATACTGTGGTACAAATGTTATATGCTTATAAACAAAGGTGATGGCACCCAGAATTATTGCAAAAAGCATACAAACCCATCCGAATTTTCTGATGGCAATCGCAACATCTTCCAAATTCAGATTCAGCATTTCTGAGGTTTTCGTTGATTTTGTTTTGTTATCGGTTTCTTTCATCTGTATTCTTTTCCTTTATTCATCTTTCGATTCTTTTGGATTTTCGTATCTGCCGTACTTACCGTATTTTCCATACTTGTTACCATATCGGCTATATTTACCGTATCGTGTTCCGTAACGGAAGCCACTTTCTCCTGTGCCTGCCATTGCAAACAAGTTAAAGTCAGGATATGTGTCATTAAGAATACAACCCGCCATATGTCCACCAACCTCTTTGATTGTAGCAACAGCATCGTTGATATCTGATGAAAAAGCTGTATCTGTTCTTACAACAAGAATTGTCTGGTCAGCCATTTTTACAATATCAGTAACAAAAGCATCAACAACAATAGGGGCAGTATCAAGAATAATATAGTCAGCCTGTGCTTCAAAGCTCTTGATAACCTTTCTTAAATCTCCGCTTTCAATCCATTCACCATATTCAGGATATGGAATTGTATTTATTGCAAGATAAAGCTGTGACTGCTTGTATCTCTTAAGACGGAAATCCTTTGCTTCAATATTCTTATTAAGAAGATTACCGAACTCTGATTTTTCACTTGGCTTCTTATCAAACACTCTGAACAAAGCAGGCTTTTTGCAATCCATATCAATAAGGATTACCTTGTGACCACGGTCAGCCAATGAAATAGCAATATTTGCCGCAGCAGTAGATTTACCTTCGTTTTCTGCAACACTTGTAATTGCAAAAACCTTTGAGCCCTTACGATGATTAATATGCTCAACCTTCGCAGCAAGCTTATGATAATTTTCAACGAAGCTCAGACTGATAAATGCATTATTATGAATAAGCAGCGCCTTGTTCATTCCCTGAAGTCTTTCACGGATGTTCAGCGGCTTCTTTTCGTGAGGAACAGTGCCTATAAGCTTTGCCTCAAGCTTGTTTTTGAAATCATCTTCATCCTTAACTGTATCTCTGAGGAGTGAAAAAACAACTATAAGACCTGCCACAAGCACGCTACAAGCAGTTGAAATAAGAATTCTGTTCGCCGTTGAAATCCCGTTTGATGGAGAATGAGGAACCTCAGGCATTTTCAGAACACTTACAACTGCATTTTCAAAAACGCTATCAGAAATCTGAGGATAAGCCAATATAGCTGCTTTGAGAAGGTCATAAGATTTCTGTGGACTATCACTTGTAACAGAAAGTGATAAGAAGTTAGTATCATTATGAGATTCCGCCTCAAGCTTACCGTCAAACTCCTCTACACCAAGAATTTCAGCTGCTTTATCGCAAACTGAAGGCTGAACAATAACTCTGGCAACAATTGATGACATTTCAACTGAAATATTAAACATTGAGTATGTGCCGGAAGATGCAGCCTTAGCATTTACAACCAGGGTTGCTTTTGCAGTATATTCAGGTGTATAAACACTTCTTGTTACAATATAAATACCCATAAACCCGATAACTGCTGCCATAAATATAGCCCAAGCATTTTTTATCAGGTCTCGTATAATACTGTATAATTCAATTCTGGTATTTAATATGTTCATAATATCAACCTACGACAACATTAAGTATTGAATGCCCTTGAGCACCCTTTGAATCAGTTACATAATAATGAACGCTGTATATACCCTCTTCAGACATATTTGCGTTTGTTTCAACCCTTACAGAATCAAGAGGAATATCAGCAGTAACGTTACTCTTTACACCAACAAGGAAGGACCTCCAGTCAATTTCCTGACCCTTTTTAGCATAAATAAGATATTCGCTCAACTCAATCACAGGTGCTACAAGGCTTCTGTCCTCAATAACAAGAGGTAATTTGATAGTAGCTACATCGCCCTTACTGTTTGTGACGGAAACATCTATGTGGAAAACCCCCACAACAGAGCCTGTAAAGTCTTCAGAAGTAATAATTATACTTCTTGAAACATCACCATCAATGCAATCCTTTGCCTTGATTGCATTTGAAATATTAATCTTATCATATATTGAATAGCAAAGTGATTCGTGAACAGAAAACTTTGGTGGTTCATAATTTTTGAACTTAATTTTTCTTGAAGCGTTTGATACGTTATTATCACTGTCGCACACAGCATAAACAACCTTACACATACCGTCATCAAGGAATTTTGATACAGACTCAACTATAACCTTATCAGTAATATCCTTATCCTTCTCGTCATAAGCAGTAACGCCCTGAAGAAGCTCTTCATCAGTTGCCTGAAAGCTTACTTCAATTACCTCCTGCTCAACGGTAATAACTGGAATCGTATTATCAGTTGTCATTTTTTCTTTTACATAAAACACACCAAACAATGCTGATGTTACAATAAATGCTAATATAATAAGCACTCTTAGTATCTTCATTCTATCGTAGGCCTCCTGAAAATGGGCGTAATATCACATATAATCTATTGTATTATACCACTACAAAAAACAAAAGTCTACACATAAAACTTAATTTTTACAATTTTGTAATATAGATATACAAAGAAAAATAAGGAAGTCCACAAATGTGAACTTCCCTTGTTTTTGTTCTATAATTTTGCATTCTACTGCTGTGGTGGCTGCATACCCATAAGCGAACTCATCATACCACCTGTTTTCTTTTTAGGTGGCTTGTATGCAGGAGGATTCTTCATCTTTTCCTTTGCTTTTTTACCTGCTGAAGATGCAAGGTACTTATTTACAGCAACGAGAGTTTCATAGAAATCCTCATCAGTAATCTGTTCACGACATTTTTCAAGAAGTGCCTGGTCATTATCAATTTCACCGAGAATTGTAACAACAACAAGGTCCTGAACATCACTTGAACCATTTTCATAAATTTCGCTCAAAATCTTGAAGAGCTTCTTCATTGTCTGTGGGTCATTTGAACGAATTGTTTCCATAATGTATTTGTTAGCGTGATTTACAAAGAAATCTTCACCAAGGAATTCATCATAAGTCTGGAAATTTTCTTTATATGCTTCCTTAAGCTCAGGATAAAGAGTTGAAATACGACTTGCAAGAGTATTTGCATCATATTCAGTACCGTTTTTAGCCGCTGACTTTGAAATAGTCTGTGGTGCTTTCTTTACAACCTGACGAGCCTTCTTACCATAAGATGAAGAAACAGTTTCGCAGATTTCGTTTGAAAGTGATTTAATATCTCTGTCTTCGTATGTTTCAAGGTCAAGAAGGTTTGACTCAACCTTTACAAAGTCACCTTCCCCTGCCTTTTCGGTAACATCAAGAAGATTATCGTGGCTTACAAGACGGATTGTAACATCGTCCTTTACAAAGTCAGCATAAGCTTCTTCACCATTTTCAACAACAGCAGAAGATGCAAATCCAATCTGTTCAAACTTTTCTGAACAATTCTTTAAAACGAGTGAGAGTGCTTCTTTTCTATCGAGCATTTTTAATACCTCAAATCAATAAAAATAATATATCCTATATAATATAACACATTTATTTCAATTTGTCACCAAAAATTTGTGAATATTATAATTGAATATTGAATTAAAATATAGTACAATATCATTAGATGTGGAAGTATGACTTTTTGCGAGGTGGCAAAATATGAAAAATGCACTTATAATTTTTGGTGGTGTTTCATCTGAGCATGATGTTTCCTGTGTCTCAGCTACATCTGTTATCAGAAATATCCCAAAGGACAAATACAACGTAATAATGCTTGGAATTACAAAGCAGGGTGAAATGTTCTTATATAACGGAGATTTCAACAATCTCAAAAAGGACGGTTGGCTCGACGATAAAGCAAAGCTTAAAAAGGCTATTATTTCAAGTGACCGTGCTGACAGAGGTATAATCGTATTCAATGAAAATGGTTATGAAAAAATCAGAATTGACGTCTGCTTCCCTGTAATGCACGGAAAAAATGGTGAAGACGGTACAATGCAGGGTCTTCTTACAGTTGCAGGTATTCCTTATGTTGGCTGCAATACAATGGCATCTGCGGTTTGTATGGATAAGGCTATGACAAACGCCATCTGTGATGTAAACGGAATTGCACAGGCAAAGTGGAAATACATAACAAAATACGATTTTGAGCATCGTGGTCGTGAATTTGCAAGAGAATGTGAAGAATATTTAGGTCTTCCTGTTTTCATTAAACCGGCAAATGCAGGGTCATCAGTTGGCGTTGTAAAGGCAAAGACACTTGAGGAAATTCAGCGTGGACTTGATTACGCTTTCCAGTTTGACTCACGTGTTGTTGTTGAAGAAGCGATTCTCGGTGCAGAGGTTGAATGTGCTGTCATGGGTAATGACGAGCCATTCGCAGGTGCAGTTGGCGAAATCGAGCCAAGCAATGAGTTTTACGATTTTGAAGCAAAATATGAGTCAGACAGCGGACTTCACATTCCTGCAAGAATCGGTGAAGAGAAGATAAAAGAGGTTCAGGAGCAGGCAATAAGAGCTTATAAGGCTTGGGGATGCTCAGGACTTGCAAGAGTTGACTTCTTTGTAAGATACTCTGACGGTGCAGTACTTTTGAACGAGCCAAATACTCTTCCTGGATTTACAAATATCAGCATGTATCCTATGCTTATTGATAAGGCAGGAATTTCTTACGGAGATTTGATTGATAAGCTCTGTACTCTTGCGATTGAAAAATGGGAAAAGGAATTTGCACAGTGAAAAAAGACGCAGTTATAAGAATTATCAGTAAGCAAAAAACTGAAAATGGTGATAACACAGGTGAAATGTCCGTTGCAGGCACACTTACCTGTGAGGAAGACAAAAGCATAATTGAATATGTGGAAAACAATGAAGAAACAGGTCCTGAAGAGACAATAATTACTGTTTTCGGAAATGATACAGTAAGTATTGTTCGAAATGGTCAGTTCAGCAGTGAAATGATGGTTGAAAAGAATGTTCGTCATCACACGTTTTACAGAACACCTTACGGTGAATTGACAATGGGGATTTACGGAAACCAGGTGGATTGGTCAAGGGATGACAATGGTGGAATTCTCAAAATGAGATATTCACTTGATTTCAATAACGGATTTGTATCGGATAACACAATGATTATATATGTTGAGGAGAGAAAGGCATGTCAAAATTAGTTAAACAGGCTACTAACGAATTACATACACTTATTGTTGATGCTTTAGGTAAGGCTGTATGCGAGGGCGAAATCCCTGCAGAGCCAATTCCTGCATTCAACATTGAAGTTCCTGCAAATCGTGATAATGGTGACTATTCATCAAATATCGCATTTGTTTGTGCAAAGGCTTTCCGTCGTGCACCTAAAATGATTGCAGATTTAGTTGCAAAATACATTGAGCTTGACGGAACATATTTCGATTCTTGCACAGTTGCTGGTGCAGGCTTCGTAAACTTTACACTTTCAAAGGATTTTTATGCTGATATTTTGCTTGATGTTAAGGCACAGGGCAAGGACTACGGCAGAAGTGATTATGGTGAAGGTAAGAGAATCAACGTTGAGTTCGTTTCTGCAAATCCAACAGGACCAATGCATATGGGTAATGCTCGTGGTGGCGCATTAGGTGACTGTCTTGCTGCAGTGCTTGATATGGCAGGTTATGAGGTAGAAAGAGAATTCTACATCAACGACGCAGGTAATCAGATTGAAAAATTCGGTCTTTCACTTGATATCCGTTATCAGCAGATTTTCAAGGGTGAGAATGCAGTAGAATTACCTGAGGACAGCTATCACGGTGAGGATATTAAGGAAAGAGCACAGCAGTTTGCCGATGTTTATGGTGATGAATTCATCGATAAGAGCGAAGAAGAAAGAAGAAAGGCTCTTGTTGATTTTGCTCTTCCAAAGAATATTGAAAATATGAAAGCAAACATGGCAAAGTATCGTATTGAGTACAAGACTTGGTTTAAGGAAAGTATTCTTCACGATAGCGGTGCTGTTAAGGAAGTTATCGAATACCTTACAAACAAGGGTCTTACTTATGAAAAAGATGGTGCTGTATGGTACAACAACATTAAGGTACAGACAGAAATGCTTCTTCGTCAGGGCAAAACTCAGGAAGAAATCGATAAGCTTGAGCTTAAGGACGATGTTCTTATCCGTCAGAATGGTAACCCAACATATTTTGCTGCTGATATTGCTTACCACAAGAATAAGCTTGTAACTCGTGGCTTTGACAAGGCCATTAACATCTGGGGTGCTGACCACCACGGTCACGTTGCTCGTATGAAGGGTGTTCTTGAAGCACTTGACCTTGACTCTGACAGACTCGATGTTATTCTTATGCAGCTTGTTCGTCTTACACGTGACGGTGAGGTTGTAAGAATGAGTAAGCGTACAGGTAAAGCTATCACACTCGTTGACTTGCTTGAGGATATTCCTGTTGACGCAGTTCGTTTCTTATTTAATATGAGAGAACCTGGTTCACAGATGGACTTTGACCTCGACTTAGCTGTTGAGCAGTCAAGCCAGAATCCTGTTTATTACTGTCAGTATGCAAACGCTCGTATTCACAGCATTCTTCGTAAAATCCAGGCAGACGGTGTAACAGTTCGTGATTGCACAAAGGACGAGCTTAAGCTCCTTACAGCTCCTGAAGAAATCGAGCTTATCCGTCATCTTGCATCTCTTACAGACGAAATCGTAAACTCTGCAAAGAACTATGACCCTGCAAAGATTACTCGTTATTGCATCGACCTTGCAACACTCTTCCACAAATTCTATAATGCTTGTCGTGTTGCAGTTGAGGACGAAGCACTTATGCAGGCTCGTATCTAC
>JAEIGA010003522.1_pt1 | contig 24489 bp, 34 predicted proteins | sample 9270691 | NCBI WGS metagenome assembly JAEIGA01 (sample SAMN17057246, study PRJNA624740) | gut metagenome | biome: biome; isolation source: fecal sample | host: Bos grunniens | place: China: Xizang | collected 2019
CTTATAGCCCTCGTAAGCCCAGTTGAAAATGCCGCCGGAGTTGAGTTCCTGAGTCAGCGAATCCAGGATATCCACGTTCTTCTGGCGCTGGTAGGGATCGTTAGGGTCAGGATCGTCCACAAAGCTGACCTTGAAATCCACCAGAACAAGCCGTCTGGTAAGGCCCTCCGAAGTATCGCCGGAGCTGAGCTGAGAGTTCGTAGCGAAAATCAGCTTAGTCCGAGGAGTAAACGTAACGAAGTCCTTGCTCTTGTAACAGGCGGTCTGCGGTTCGCCGGAGGCGATGGATTTCATAAGTTCCTCCACATCCCTCAGATCCGAACGAATTTCACCGGCGATGTTCACGATGGACTCGCGGAACTGTATGAGTCGGAACTTATCGAGTAGCGCCCTCGGCTGGAGATGGGACACGTTAGAGTCGCCGAAAAGCTGCCGCAGGATCTCCAGATACTTAGACTTGCCGTTGGAGCCGTGGCCCTGGAGAACGAAAATGCGCTCGTACTTATTCGTAGACTCGAAAACATAGCCTGGTATGAGCTGTAGCAGCTCCGAGGCGCGAGGATCGCTGGCCGTGATATCGTCGATGAAAGCAGACCAGGAATCATACGAAGCATCGGGATTGTACGGATAGCTCGCCTGGACAGAACAGTAGTCGTTCGGGTTGTGATCGCGGAAAACGCCGGTTTCCAGATCCAGAGTGCCGTTGATGAAGTTCCACACGGGCTGTTTGTCGAACTTAACATCGCCACGAAGCGCTCTGGTACGAAGTAAACCCACAGTAGACTTGACTCTCTGGTAAGTAGAGAACTCTCCCAGAGCGTTATCGACGTAAAGACCGATGTGATCGTCCGACCGGCGATTCCAGCAGCCGTTGTTGTACTCGTAGAAACCCACGTTGGGCACATGGATGATCTGGTATGCCTTGAGAATTTCATCGGCAACGACGTTCTCGGGAGGAGCCGTAGTTGCTGACTTATGCAGGGATTTCAGAGCATCGGAGTCCCAGCGCCGAAGTTCGCGTAACCGTGAGAATAGGTTATCCAGGGCGGTGCGCTTGGTATGCCGAGCGACAGTGTATACGAAAGATTCCAGATCGGTGAAATCCGTAATCCGCATAGCAAGGTATTCGATACCCGATTCGGCCGCGTTGATGATCCGAGAAAGATCGCCGCCGGCAGCGTAATACTCCGAGATATCGTGATAAGGTGTAGGAACCGTACCGACGATGAACGGAATACGATGCCGGGTAAGGATTTCGGCCATAGTATGAGCGAAAGAGTCGCCAGCGTGAGTAACGTTGTCGTTGTCGTAAACGATGAACACGCGCTGGAATTTTCGTGCTGCCGAAATGACCGTAGGTAGCTGATCCTTGGAGAATCGACCCGTGATGGCTGAAAGAACCGGATAACCGCTGGCCTCGAAAGAGGCGGCATCGAAGTAGCCCTCCGCGATAATCAGAGTATCCTGGGATCGTGAGAGCGTCTGGAGTCCCCACGGAATGTGCTTGCAGAACTCGTCGCGTTTCTGCTTCATATACTTATTCTCGGGGAACGTTGAGTCCGGGAGCGCTCGGGTGGCATAGTAAGAAACATAGCCACCAGATTCCGGTGAGCCTGAGAAGTACGGCAGGAACAGCCGTCCCCGAAGTGGCCCGTCCGTCACGCGACCGATCATAAGCCGAGAAACGTCGGTATCGGTAAGACCGCGAGAGCGAAGATAGTCGCGGTCGGCATCGGTGAGCTGCGTATTATAATATGCAGCCATAGCGTTCATCTGCTCGGTGTAGTTACGCCACTCGTGCGTATTGTCCGCGTTGTCGGAAGGGACACCGGTAAGTCGAGCGAGTTCCCGGATGGCAGCACCACGGTCACCGGAGTAGCGAAGTTCGGCCAGAAGGTCGATGCAGTCGCCACCGGAGCCGGAGCCGAAATCGTACCAGAAATCGGCATCGACCGCGAAGCTGGAAGGGTTAGAAGCGCCCTGACGCAGAGGCGAAACACAGCGATCACCGGATTGCCGGATCGGGAGTCCGCAGCGCTGAGCCACATCGACGCATGATATACGTTGTTTGATTATCGAAGTATCATACATCGGCGGTTACTCCTCTCGACCGGACATAACCAGGGCGGCATACAGCCCGAGAGCAAGAACCGCAAAGGCGATCAGAGTAAGGACGGTCATTGCATCTCCTCCTTAGCCATAGGGTATAACTTCTGCATATCGAAAAAATCGTAGGGATCCAGCCCCGTAGCCTTGCGGATTTTCTTAACATGGTAGTAAATCGTATTGCGATGATAGTTCAGCGAAGCCGCAGCTTGAAACGGTGATAACTGACAGTTCGCTAGGGCAATAATAATTTTCGCTTCATGTTTTGTCATAGCGTTCGTAGCCTCCGTGATCGAAATTATTTAGTTAGCTCTCCGGTAATGAGTTCGGAGTACGGCAGGGACTCCACCCACCGGCAGAACTCGCGCCACTCGTCGAGTTTGTGGTGCTTACGGGCATGGTAGATGTTTCTCAGAGCCGCATAGGAAAACATATAGGTACGGCGCTGATTGTAGCTGCTGGGAAGAATCTGAATCATGGAATACCACCAGCGCTTGTCGTTGGTATCCAGAAAGCGCTCCCGGCAAGCGTTCAGCACAGAAATGGTGTATTCGAGCCAGCCAGGAACGTTGTTGCGGTCGTGGCTGAAATCGTCAACGTCGAGATCCCGGGAGTGGATCTTGTGCATGGTTGAGCAAGAATTTTTCTCCACACCCATGCGATAGGTGTCCATTTCCTTGAGCCAGTAGAGAGGGCAGGTGATGTCACAGTAGACCTGGATGAAACGCAGATACTTACCATGGTCAGGGCCAGCATAAGCCAGATTCCGTAAGAGTTTCAGATCCCGAGGGCCAATCTCCACAGTGGACTCGCCCGTACCATAGCTGGTGTCACTCTGGCTCCAGGAGTTCATGGGGTTTCTAGCGCCTCGAATGGCTGCGATCCAGCCGACAACCTCAGTAAATTCAATCTTAATCATGGTGATAGTCAACCTCCCAAATGCAGCACATGATGTTCCAGACGAAAGCCCGATCATGCGGTTCATCGTTGTCGCCACGGCGATATTTCAGATAATGACGAATGGCAGAGTCCAGGTAGCAGTTCACGGGGATACCCTTTTGCCAGTTGTTATCACCGTACTTCTTAGCACCCTCCTCGAACTGGATTGCAGCCTCTAGGATCATGGTTTCGGTTTCGCCACTATAAGCCATCGTGACGAATTTGAGGAGAGCTGCGTACAGATATCGGGTTTCGCCCTTCTCGGTGAACGCCGCGATTGACTGGAAAATGTAATCGCCGGTCTGCTTACCCAGCAGCCGGGATACGACTTGCAATGGCATGAGAGTGGGCCTCCCCTTCCCTTCCTGAATGTCCCGAACAGCGCCGGTGGAAAATTCGCGTCTTTCGCCAGAGTCCTTAATCATTATTTTTCCTCCTTAGCATCCCGGCAGACCTGCTCCCACTCCTCCACTCGGAGTACGAACAGGCTTACTGCAAGTAAAATGGCGATAAACATAATTGCCATCATGGTTAGTTCTCCTCTCCCAAATAATCAGATATGTACTTTCTAGCCAGAGCGACGTACCAAGACTTGTCCACCGCATCCAGCGTGAGTTTGTTTTTGTTGTCGATGATAACGGAGTCCGGCAGTCCTCCGATTCTACCTACTGTGCCATCCGGTTTGATCTTAACCAGCGTACCCATGTTGGGGTTCTTGGAGGCATACACCCGGTTCACACGCTGTACCGAGGAGCGAGGGCCATCGTAGCAGTCCCAGGTGAAACGAGAACCACGGTTGTTTTTCTGCCAGCGTTTCTTGCGCTCCTCGAAATCAGGCGGCACACGGAATACGGATTTATAACCACCACCGGCCTTAGCGATGATCTGGAACTCCTTTATATCACCACAGTGATATATGGTGTCCTCCACCGGAGTGCCGTTTACGAAGTATTCGATTACTGCTTTCTTGACGATGGTATGGTTGTTGTTGATAGACCAACCACCCTTCTCGGCAATACCGTAGTTCAAATAGCCACCGACGGTCTTGACCTTGTTGGCATCATCCACGAACAACAGATTATTGACATCCTTGATGTACACCCTATTTATTCGGTCTGTCTCCAGTTCAAAACGGGTGGTCAGTTCCCATTTGGAACAAATATCATCCACTAGAGGGAGTTCCGATTTGTTCACGGAGTACATGAGGCCGTCCGTGTTTAGGTTGAGTAGCTTGAACGACGGACAACGGTTAATGAGTTCAACGACCAGCTCCGTAAGGAAAAGCTGACCGGAAATCCGCATACCCCGAGCGTTCTTCGGGTCATACAGTGGGTTTGTTGGTTGATCCTGTGCGCCACTAGCCGTATTCAGAGGGTTTTTCAACGTGTTTGCCGTTTTCTTATCCTTCCGCCGTTTTGCATCTAGGCGCTCGTAGTAAGTATTCTCGTACTTCTTGGGATCAGAGCAGTTCCGAGAGATGTAGTTGTACTTGATTAGCAAACTCGGATACAGACTAGAAACATCTCGGTTTTGAATCACACGGGATTCAGAAGAAGCCTCCGAATACTGGGAGAGAGAGCCATGTACACCACCCCACGCGTAGGTGCATGGGCAACCACCCACATCGAAGTCCTCCAGCTTCCGCTTGAACATCACCTTATCTGGTACGCTCATATCCCCTATCTGCTCGAAGAAATCACGAATGGGCTTTGGGATAATTTCGACACGCATATTCTCAGGATATTCGTACTCTCGACCATCGTAGCGCTGAACAAACGTGGCTCCTAAAAACTTTGCAGTCAGAACAGCGTTAGTACAATAAAGTGCTTTTGCGTCGGATAAGCCACACATTCGGCCGAGCTGAATCTTGCAGTCCAAATAGTTCTTTCGCAGAGTCAGCAGTTTCGCCGTGGCCATAACGTCCCACTTACAGTAGAAAATCGTGGACTCGATCTCCTCCGGTGTCAGAGGACGGTCGATGTTGAAGTCCACCTGAGTTTCCTCGATGTCCCACCCGAGGTGTGCTTCGATGTGTTTCAACGACGTACCAACTCGGGTATCATCCATGAGATCGAAGCTGTCGAACCAGAAACGGTTTTTGCGAAGAAACCAGTGTTCCCAGCCGGAGCGCTCCTCCATAATGATGAAATCGTTGATCTGTTTTACCAGTATGGGATCAGCGCCGCAAGCGATAGCTTTCAGAATGTGGTTATCGTAATGTTTTCCGTTGAAATGGCAGAAAATCGTATCAGGCTGACTGAGCATATCCCTCACGCCAGCGTTGTCGTTATGGAACACGGAGTATCTGCCAGTGGAGATGTCCAGAAAAACTACTATCCAGTCGTAGCTGAAAACCTCAGCATCCACCACGATTATCCGCATAACCGCGCCTCCGTTTCTTCTTGGTAGGATTATGCCTAGAAGTTTTGAACAGATTGTCCTCGCGGCGACTTTCCATATATCGCTGTTCCCGAATAATATCGTTGAGAATGTCAAACGCAATGTACTTATCGCACTCGGAGTGGCACTCAGCGTGTTTATCGGGACAATCTTTACAAGGTACTTCTAACAATCTCCAACGCCTCCTCTACGCTGTGAGCGCAGCCAGCGATAGCACCGGTGTTACGCATAGCGTCCAAAAATTTCTGCTGATCCGGGCGAGGTTTCTCACCCGGAAGTTTTACTTCGATATATATGGCCCGTCCATCCGAAATACGGTGGCCCCAGATATCAGCCTCGCCATGATGACCGATATTGACGATACCGCCGTATTTTGTGAAGAACTGACCTACCGTGTGATTACGAGCGACGCAGCCGTTCTTACAGAGGGCCACGATAATTTGGTTCTGTAATATGGTTTCTCGTTCCATCGAAATCGCTCCACTTCATATCGAAATATTCCGTGGCGATCTCCGGGTGCTGTCGCTCAAACTCGGTAAGGTATACCAGTGCGGATTTGTTCTGTCCGGGGGTATTGAAAACAAACTCCCGAAACGACTTCTTTTTAATAAAACCAGGTTGGTTGCACCATCGAGCGATAGTGTCATACATCCCACGATACGGCGATTTTGAGTAATCTGCGTATCGCATGACATATGGTAATGCTTGGTGACTTATCAGAACCTTCACACGCTCAAACACATCTCGGATATCTTGCTCCCAGAATCCATCGGGGTAAACATCGGGATCATAGTGGTTATAGCCACAGAACACATAGAACTTCGGAACCCTGTCCGTATGTTTCCGCATAAGCTGTAACTTCCGTTCCACCAGACGGCGATCTTTGATGTTATCGAAAGCGAAGATATAGTCTCCAATCCACTTGGAACCGAAAATTACTTCGCATTTTTCATCAGTCAGCAGTCGCTCGTCCATACCCTGTTTGAACTGAAATCTCTTTCCGGTGGCATTGAGCGAATCGAATACCGCCCTCCAGTCCCGGCAGGACAGAATATTATCGTCCAGCAAACATATGTACTTCCGATCCGGGTGGACAAACTCCTCCACCGGACTATGGAGTAAACAGGCGCGATAGTTCTTGTTCACGCAGAACGAACATCCCCGAATACAACCTCTAGTGGTGAAGCCGATTGAGTAATCCGTGTAGTATGACAGAGACTTGGGATTTACTCCCGTCTCAATAAGACCAGACACGAAACCGTCATACAGGTGGTAATCTGGCATATGGTGTTCAATCTCAGGAGCCAGAGGAGGAGCCTTATCGTAGAAGAAGCCGGTTCCACCGTATTCTACCCACGACAACTCTGTAATACCTTCCGGTACAGGAGTGTCCGTGAACACCTTCGAGATAAAAATCCGGTCGTAGTTTTCAATCTCGTCATACGAGAGCAGGAGCGAAACGTCGTGTCCCTGCTCCTTGTAGTAGGCTGAGATCTTCATACACGCCAAATTTGGGAATCGGTGTTTCTTTCGTGATATCAGATCCGCGTCTATGATTCCTATTTTCACGTTATCTCCTCCAATCGGGGGTTAATAAAGACCGCCTCCCAGGTTAGTGGTAAGGCGATCTGTGTCGCTCTATCGTTTACGGCCCCGGAGTACCTGAGCCGCCCAGAACGCAGGATTCTTATAGCCACGCTGTTTTCCGAGCCGTACCAGCTCCTCGAAACTCGCAGCTCTCCCCTGCTCTATCCGGGATTTTTTCTTAGCCTCGTTCATGCGAGCAGCTTCTTCCGCAGTAATACGGGCCAGCTCGATATCCTGGTGTGCCTGAATCTCTCTCGGGTGGAGAGGATATTCAGTCCCACAAAACGGACACTTAGGAGCCGTAGCGAACGTCATGTAGCACTCCGGACAGCTTCGGATGTAGAAGTTACCGTTATCGTCGGTAAGACGGCGCTTAGCCATCGGTTTAGCCAGCGACCACTCCCGTTCATCGGTGGGCAGCCCGATGCGAGTGTAGTTGCCGACGCAATCGATGATCTTCGCCGTTTTCCCAGGCAGATATCTCATGCAGCGCATCATTTGTTGGATACCCAGCGCCACAGATTCCGTAGGTCGCAGGAGCATACAGCAAGTAACCTCGTCGATGGAAACACCTTCCGAGATAATGCCTACGTTGCAGAGAACGGTGATTGTTCCGTTTCTGAAAGCGTCCATGATCCGCTCCCGTTCCCTTGGTGGAGTTCCAGAACATAAGTGCTGTGCTGCGATTCCAGCATTATTAAAAGCCTCGGCGCTTTCCCGGGCGTGTTTAACAGATACACAGTAGGCAATCGCTCGTTCTCCGTTAGCGAATTTGCAATAATTTTCAACCACTGATCCATATATGGCCCTTTCGTTCATAAGTTGTTCCAGATCGGAAACAACGTAGTCACCGGCGACGGTACGCAGATTGGAAGTGTCTACCAGAGTAGGGGCGTAGTATTCATATGGTGACAGTCTGTGATGGTCAATTAACCATTTCACATCGACACCCTCGATCAGCGTATCGTACACGGAATTGAGTGGCTTTCCGTCCATCCGCACCGGAGTGGCCGTGAACCCCACGGTGTAGGTGTTGTAGTAATCGATCACCTTCACCCAGCTATTACTGCGACTCAGGTGTGCTTCATCCGTGACGATCAGAGCCGGAGTAGGATACTGACCCAGCCGGTTCGCCTCGGTCATAACCATAGCTACCCGAGCGTTCGTAACGGCAAGATTTCGTAGTAGCTCCTCGTGCTGCCTGAGTAGTTCTTGCCGATGGGTGAGGATTAGCGCCTCACCCTTGGTTCGCCGGATCAGCTCGGCAAATATGTAAGACTTTCCAGCTCCGCATGGGGCTACCACCAGGGGGCGGCGGTAGCCCTGGGAGAAGGAGGAAAAGGTTTTGGTTAGTAGGTCTTGCTGGTAGTCACGGAGTTGTATCGGCAAGGTCGAAAAACCTCCGTCCGTTGTCCTGGAGGACTTGGTAGATGCCCTTAGAGAACATATCCACAACAGCCTCCTCGTTTTCGATCTCCATGCCGCAATGTTCTCGGATTCCGTGAAGGATTTCATGCCATAGCGTCATACAACGCTTCTCATGGGCAGTGCCATAGTTATCCGATAGCTCGATGCAGCAGTTCTCGTAATCGATGTGACCGTAAGCAAGCTGAACGCCGTTGTTAAGATTTTCAACATACACGACGGGATACTCTACTCCACCGATGCGAACGCTTTCAGGGATTTTCATCGGGAACCTCCCGAACAGGCTTATAGTTTGCGAAATTGCGCTCAGCACACATCTTTGCGGCAATCTCGGGGTCATTACCGAACTTCAAACAACAACCGCGTTCTGAGTCGCAATTTTTACACTTTCTACAATCAACCATCTCTATTACCCCATATCAAAGGGCAGATCAGAAGGGATTTCCACCTGAGCTACGGGAGCAGCCTGGGTAGCGTTAACGCCCTTCCAAGGAGCCAGCTTCTCCTGTCGATTTCGAGCGATCACATAGGCCACCTTAGCCTTGTTCTCACCCTTATAAGCCTCATGCTTGATACGGACAGCACCAACGCTGCCGATCCACTGCTTGCCGGAGCCAGTGGAGTAATTCTTGATGCCGAAGCTGTCGAAGAACTCTCCGAGGCGCTGGTTCGTCTGTCCGGGATTGCTTGTATCCAGCACCAGATAGAACCACATCTTGCTGTTGTAGCCGTTGATATCCAGGGTAATCTCGTAGCCAGAGTTACCGCTATTGAACGTTCTTTCCACTACGTCAGCGATTCTCGCCCGGTAGTCACCTACGGGGATGATCTCGAAGTTCTTTTCCTTGTACTGGGACGGGTCGAATGTCCACTGAGCCATTGTTAGTTGTCCTCCTTGTTTTGTCTGGGTGTAACAATTACGGTGAGATACCGGCCAACGAGTTCCATGGCCTGTGCTTCCGTAAAACCATTCCGAATGAACTGTCGTTTCAGTTCACCGCAGACCTCCGCGATAGCGCCGAGGCCGGTAATCAGGTCTTTTACATTTTCGTTCATACTTATACAAAACCTTATATATAATGTTATATCTTTGATTCTCTTATATACGTTGCTGCCGAGTCAGCCGCATGGAGCAGCCACGCCAACGGATATCTCTCGAAAGCATTACCCAGGCTATACTCACCGGGAACACGATCCGAGAAACCCATATGGCAGTTCACCGCAACCGCTTCGACTTCGGTCAGCGCCATATATTTTTGAATCAAATAAACGCTCTTAGCGCCGTGACCACCGTAGCAGAAATCCTCCTGAAAAACGTAAGTGGGGACAGATCGCCACACGCCACCCTCTTTCTTGTTCCGCAGTTCGGTTTTGTAGCAGCCGATCTTACAGAGGTCATGTAGCAGCGACACGATAGCCGCCGTCTCTCCGCTCACCTTGATCTCAGGATAGGCTTTTAACAGACGAACCAGTTCCTCCCACACGTTCACGCTATGTTCAACTAAGCCGCCATCATAGTTGCCATGGAAGCGCGTAGAGGCTGGAGCAGTAAAGAAGTCAGTGGATTCCAGCCATTCTAGCAGTTCAGTAGCGCCAGGGCGCTTGATATACTGAGTGTAGAGCCGGATAAAATCGTCTCTCCGATTCACTTCTTGACCTCCGGTGCTTCAAACAGATTCTCCGGGAAGCAAGACTTACGACCGTAAAGCTGATCCTTGCAGCCGTATCTGGTTTCGGAATCTTCCGTAATCAGATACCAGCGCATCTCACCCTTGCTGTCTTTTGCTTTCGCCATCTGACCGACGATGTTGCACAGGCCAAGTACCTGGGGCAGAATCTTGCGAGGAAGGTTCGGGAACTGACGGACAGCCAGACTGCCATCCTGCTTCTCGATCTGCTCCGTATCGTCCCAGGCAGTGAACGTAACGTGGCACTTGGCGTTTGCAGCCATTCGAGTGAGGCGCTTTATCGCCATGTACACCGCCTGATATACCTGACGGATATCCTTGATACGGCCCTCCTCGTCAATCTCCAGCAGGGCCATTTCCTTGATATCGGTGAGGTTGTCTACCACGATCAAAGTGTATTTGCCGGACTCCAGAGCCGTCTCGAACTGCTTAGTAAAGTAGTTCTTGCCGTCGCCCGGATCGAGCCAGTGTTCCACCCTCTCCTTGGTGACATTCTTGCGATCAAACATATCCAGCACCACAGCCGAGTTGTCAGAACACAAGTGTAGGATTTTTTCTTTCTTCGGAGCCGTCGCAGCTACGGTCTTACCGGAACCAGGACTACCCCAGATCATTGCTACTGCCATGATTTTCCCCTTTCTTTAGTCCGATTGGACTATTAGATTCGACCAAAAAGAGCCTGTCGCTCGGCTAGGGATAAACCCACTAGCTCGAAGTCAATCGGCTCCTCAATCACTTTCGTACTCCGGCAATACTCGCAGACACCGCATCTCTGGGGAGCCATTTTCCCTGACTTGACAGCCAGGATGCGAGGCATGGCCCGTTCCACATCTTCCAGCAGCTCGACTCGCCGCCATCTCGGGATGCTAATTATCTCAATATCGGGAGGATCTTGCTTTGTAACCACCGCAAGATAGGTGGCAAGATCACGGCCCTCCACGGCAGCGTAAACGGCCATCTGGAGATCGTAGCCCCAGTGTTCTACGAAACTCTTACCCATAACACGTTCCATGGAACGCATCACTTTCAGATCCACGATCTTATCGTTGTGATAACTGTCCATCTTGATTTTCCAGGGCGTACCGAACAGCTCCCGGGTAAGAATGACCTGTTTCTTGCCACTCATGTAGCGCATGAACATGGGGTCTTTCTGCACCCGAGCTATGATTTCCTCAGCCTGGATGAAATCGGATTTCAGCTTGCCGGTCTTGGTGTAAATCTCGGGATGGCTTTCGCAGAACTGCTCCAGCGTACCCTCGAACCACGCATCGACGTAGCTGCCAACCAGGAGTGCCGTGGTCTGGGGGCGTTTCCACTCCCCTCTCAGATCAGCCATTGCTGCCGCTTCGCATTTACAGAACGACTTATACTGAGATACACTCATGTACCCTTGGTTTGCTATATCAGAATAGTAATTTTCGTCAGTAAGGATCATATACAGCAACTCCCCTCGCACGATCCACACAGTTCTCACAGAACTGTTCGCCCATGATGTCCCAGTAATCGTCCCCGTCCAGAATGTTATCGCCACAGCCAGAGCAGACGAACACGCTGGGAGGGTCTGGTGCGTTAGGACAACGCGGATCGCAAGGTGATTTAAGACATACGTCGCACATATTTCTCACCAATTTTCAGAATTTTCTTGACATTACGATTATTTTACGGTAATATGATTATCGTAATTATCGTAAAAACAGTTGCTTTAAGTCAGGGTACTGGAGCAGACGGCAGATGGTTACTGCTTCGAGCAGATTCCACTCTCGAACGCCCAGTAGTTTCAAATACACGATCTCCTCGCTCTGGCTAATTGCCTCAGCGATTTGATTGACGGTTACTCCACGATCCAGCATAGCTTGGTGGAGATTGGGATATACTGTTTTCATTTTGTTCCCCCTTATAGTCCAAATGGACTACTTGACTATTAGTATAATTCACAATTTTTTCTTTTTCAATATAATTTTTTAATTGTCCAATATTTTGGACATTCGCACAATCGTGATATTTGTGGTATCGTTTTAATGAGACAAGGTAGGAGGTAAATAAATGACTGTCACAGACACCCCGGTTCTGAGTCTAACCTTCGGCAACTTCATACGAAACGCACGACTCGAAAAGAACCTAACCCAATCTGAGGTAGCAGCTAGAGCCAAAGTGGAACAGGCTTATTTGAGTAAAGTGGAGAGGGACGCGAGAGAACCTAGTTTGACCATCGCCCTCAGAATTTGCGACGCGTTGGGGCTAGATATAAACGACTTCGTAAAACAATGTATATAAAAAGAACCGGCAGCTATCGTAGCTGCCGGTTTTGTTTTACAGATATTTCTGGATCAGCAGATCCAACGCTTTACTCTTACTGCATTTGAGTTGCTTCGCAGCCTTATCCAGCTTCTTGATCGAGCCAGGGCTTAGGTAGAACCCACACGCTTTTCCGATTTCTTTCTTCTCGATCATGTCAGCTAGAGGATTCGCGCTCGGCTCTGGAGCCGGAGCAGTCACCGGTTCGGGAGATTCCTCCACTACCGGAAGGACTACTGGCACTGTTTCCGTAGGCACGACTGGTTCGCCACTGCCAGGACGCACCTTCTGTCGCTCTGCTGCCGCCTTAAATTTATTGGCCATGTCATAACACCCCCTTTACTCTGAGTTCCGATACAACGTCACGGAACGCCTCACATGAGGAGGAATCCGGGGCCATGACGTTGATCGGGAGATACGCTGTTTCCGTGTCCTTGATATCGCCTCGGGCCGGAATCACGGATTCGAGGATCTTATCGCAAAAATCTTCGTCATCCAGGTAAAACTCACGAATATCACGAATACGACGGGTGGCTCTCATATCACAGTTATTCAGAATCAACGCACTCGTCTTATCCTCCACATCCATGTTCTCACAAACCTCGCCCCACAGATACGCAAATAACTGCGCCCCCTGGATCGCTTTCTGCGACACATCGGATACCAGGATAATCTTATCTGCTGCCATAAACGCATTCTGATTGACGATACCCATAGAGGGATTCGTGTCCAGAATGATATAATCGTAAACACGCAACGCCTCTCTGTTACGCTCGATCCACTTCTGGAGAATACGTTCTCTACCAGCCGTAGCTACGAGCTGCAATTCTGTTGCTGTCAGCCGAATATGACTCGAAATTACGTCGAGATTCGGGAGCTGCCACATAGGTGTTTTTGTGATAACTGCGTTCGGTTTTACGAGGTTCGGGTTTGCAAATACATCTCGAATACTAGCACCACTCTGATCCGTTGTATCGATGCCAGCATTGTCCGACAGATTGGCCTGGGGATCCATGTCAATGAACAAAACCTTGTGTTCCTCAGCCAGAATACCGCCCACATTGTAGGCCACTGTTGTCTTACCAGTACCCCCCTTCAACGTGCCAAAAGCTATGATTTTCATAATAATTTCCTCCATCCCTTACTTGTAATATAATATATTTCCTTATATGTAACCTTATATATAATGTTATACATAAGCGTTAATATAATATTACATCATATCTTATGTGTTTGTCAATAAAGCACAATAGATAAAATATAAGATGTTAGCTTGTATAAATTGTTACATTTTACATTATAGATAACCTTACACATAACATTATATAAAAACTTATATGTAATATTATATAAAACCTTATATATTTTCTTATAGAAAGTATTATATAAACTCTCACAGTTATGAGTATATGTAAGTTTTGGAATATTCAGACTTCGACAGCAATCGACAGACCATCTGTGTTATAACAGTCTCGGAAGGGAGGTGATACACTATGACTATCATCCAGAAACTCCGGGCCAGACGAATCATCGCCAAGGTAGCTAGACAGCAGGGGATATCCACAGCCCAGTGTCGATCTGAAATCCAGGAGGTTATTACCGAAGCCTGGGCTACATCTGACCCTCTTGTTAAGGATCGTCAGATCCGTTTGGTAGGTGACTACCACACGCCCTCGCCGGAGGAAATAATTCTCTTAATCTCTAAAGAAATTACTTGACAAGCTACGACTCGTCCCTTACCATCATGGGCTGGGTTCAGATCCTCCAGAGGGCAGAGTTCTCCCGAGGAGCCGGGATGAACCAACCGATTCATGGTCTTGGGACGAGTCCCCGTCGATTGCCCCTCTCGTCCTTCAACGCCCATTTCTCCGTAGTGTAATCCTGCCAGGACACTTCGGAGATCGTCTGCAAATCCATCCAACAGACTAAGGCGAGGTTCCACACTGGATCCGGTAGTAACACACCGGGCCGCACAAGGCGACTTCCTCCGCATAGCATTTTAGGGAGTGCTGTCAGCTCCTTGACGATATGCAGCTAATGTAGAGAGGGGAGTACGGCTGCACAACGGAGTTCGTTCCAACCCCACTTCTCACCGGCGACTCAGACCAACATTTATTTACGAGGTTGTCAGGGTGGGGGTACTATCCTCGGGAATATTCAGTTATTTTTGACATTATTTTGCAAAAACACACTTGACAGAACCTCCCGTGGTTTGGTACAATATTAGCACCAAAAAGGCAAGGCTCCGCCGCACCCTACTAGATTCTCTTTTCGAAAATCCGTGTAGCGTGTGATTTTTTATTAGGTTGTCGCTTACCAGAAAGGTAAGGCTTCGCCGCACCCTGCGTTTCCGCAGCGTGTGAGACAAGGTTGAGCATCGTAGTTTACCAGACTACGAGACTCGGGGTTCTTCCAAAACGAACGAATTTTACCGAACGGTTACCAGCCGTCCAGAACACAACGAAAAGCCGACCAGGATTACCACCCTGATCGGCTTAATTTCTTTACTACATACTTGACATTTACCATTACAATTACTATAATAATGGCAAATAGCTATATGCGCAAAGGCGCTGCCGGATCATTCGTGGTGATCCTAAGTTCCGCGAAGTGGAGTTACCAGCTCCCTTGCGGATAAAGCTATTGTAAAACGCTCTCGGATTCCCGTCCGAGGGCGTTTTCATATTCCGTTGTCGTTGTGGATATAATAGCACACAAGTTATCCACAGGCAAGAGGTAAATTGAATTTTGTGTAATATTCACAGTCCAATCGGACTATCTTCTCACAAATTTCACAAGTTGATAGAAAATAGGGGAGCCGTGAGGCTCCCCTTTGTCATGCTTTCAGCTCAGGCAGACCGGCAATACTGGTCAGCAGACTCAGAATACCAGCCAGGAGAGCCGCAGAACCGACCATAAGCCAGTTCACTTCACCAATTACGGCAGCAGTGCCGATGGTAGCTACTGCGGTCTGAGCCACGGTTTTGATGGCTCGTACACCAGCAGCCTTGATCCATGCCTTAAAGTTAGTCATAGTTATTCCTCCTTAACCGCCCATCAGGGCGGCGATTTTGTTGTCGATATACCGCTTCGTGTCTGCCACATACTCCACGGCCATGTGAGCGCCAGCGTCGTTCAGAATGGTAGTGTTAGGTTTGTTGGTATGCAGCGCACGATAGGCGGCGATCTCCGTTTCGGAGAGGGGAGTTTCGATGGGTGTTTTCAACTCGTAAATAATCTCGTATGGCTTCTCGGCTTCGTATGCACTACGCATCGTTGCGGCTAGACTTGCCGCATCACCGTAGGTTGCCGTACGGAAATACAGAAAAGAAGGATTGCCCCATTGAGAAACTGCCACCCCATCTGCTACCCCATGTTTCAAATCATACTGCGTTCTGACCAATCCAACATTGCAAAGCAGATTCGACTTGTTTGTGGACATATCGGGCGTTGCAACCTTACAATCCGGCAATCCCAGCTTGGGGAATGTTTCTCCGGTAATTGCACCTTCGTCAAACGAAGCAAACACTTCTGCTCCAGTAAAAGCATGATGGTGTAATCTCTGTACATACACACCACGCTCCAGATCCACCTCGTCGCAGATCCACTGCTGACCCGTAGCATCGGTGTAGTTACCGCCAGAGGCAACGGGGATGCCACGGAGGGTACGAGACACGCTGAGCGTCTGCTCGTCTGCGCTAACCGTGGGATCTTCGATACTCACGATCTCCACCGGAGCAGCAGGGGAGGGAACACCGTTCTGAACACTCCTGCCGAAGATCCGCATGCCCTGGAACCGCATATCCGAAGAATCATCCAGAGTAATCACGCTGCCCTCAGCTTCGCAGACGATAGCCGGTGCTTTCAGTGCTACCGCGTCGCTGAGTGCCGTGTAATCCTCGGGAATGCTATCCCGAACATTCTTACCCTTCGCCTCGATTTCGGCCACCTGAGCCGCCGTAGCCGCCTCCACGACCGCAACCTGAGCAGCGCCAGTAGCCTTAACGATCTCAGCCTGATTATTCATCAGACCGATAAGCTGAGCCACCACATCGTTGGTTTCCTCCTCAACGTGGGAGTGATCCGGCTCCAGGCCCTCCAGAACCTTACCAGCGCCCAGGGTGGTATGCCATGCCAGTTTCAGATCGGGGCCGGTGGCACACAGAACGTATTTCACATCGCCCTTGTATGCTGTCACCTTCGGACTCAGCATCCAGCTAAACCGGATGTTGTCACCCTCCACGATCGCATCCTCGACCAGATAGGTGTCCGTCTCGCCGTTAGCATTACGATAATTGATCCGCAAAAAGCTACCAGCGAGATCGATGTTGTTACCTACATAGCGAGGACACTGAAACTGCTTTACCTCAGCGCCGGAGTCAAACTCTACACCGAAAATCTGGTCAGCAGCCAGAACCGTAAACTGCCTAGTGTTGGCGCTTACAACAATCAAATTACTACCTCCACTTTAGTGGTTGATTAGATACGCTTCTACGCCGTTTTTTGCGTCACGCATCTGATCGATGTTGTTACCGTTGATACCGTGTTCCAGGAGTGCCAGCATTCCCTTAGTGAGAACGTGGTTACACTCCTTAGAATCTTTAATCTGCTTTTCATCCTTAGCCAGCGCACTTTCCACTCTATCGAGACGTTCCTTGATCTCCTCGATTTCTGCGTCCTGTGCCTGTCCCGGGGCTTTCGCCACCCGGACAGCTTTCGCAATTTTCTCGACCGCACCGCCGATCGTTGAGATAGCACCGGCAAGTGCGAGGATACCGCCGATTGCAAGGGTGACCAGCTCACCCGAAGATAAATTTTCCATATTCGTCACCCATTCCAGCGAGATTTTGTTTTACGAACGTCGATGTGAGTGAAGGTGCTGTACCGACCGATGCCACCCGTACCGGGCAGCAGTGTTTCCGCATACTCGGCCACCTTCGCAGGGGAGACACCCTTGACAACGATATCCGCAGCAGTACCGTAAAGGTGCTGGCTGTATGTAGCACCACCCACGTTTTTGTTATGGGTTACACAGCGAACACCACTGTTGACCGTCACCGGCGCTCCGAAGTGTTCCCGGATTTTTTCGAGAACTTCGACCAGATCCCAACTAGGCTCCACCGGATGACCGCCACACTTACCGCACTTACAAGCGAACTCCCGGCGCTTGAAATACTTAATGTCGTCCCAGGATGACCCCTTGGTTTTGGCAATAGGCATCCCGTAAGCAACCGCGTGACGCAGGGCTTTCTCGGTTGACGCTCCGCAGATCCCATCGGCGGTTAAACTTCCGAAATCTTTCTGGAACGCTTTCGTGGCAACCGTGGAGAGCGTTCCCCACTTACCATCGATTTCTCCCACATAGTAGCCCAGATAATACAGTAGGCACTGTTTTTGCTTCGTTGTCATATGTATCATCCTCTCGTGTTAGCTTATACTTCCACTACATACAGCCCCACCAGTTCAGACAGAGCATTGTACACAGGATTGACGGTATCACGGTTGCACAGATAAATGACACCGTTCTGGATGTAATACAGACCGCTTACCAGTGCCATGTTACCTTCATAGAGGATGGGATCGTCAATCGTGCCGCTGTGGGTTTCGTTGATCTGCTCCCACAGGGAGGTTGTATTTTCCGGCTCCCATCCGGTCTGGGAGGTATGCGCCTGAACCACTCGCCACAATTTACCGTTTCGCTGAACCTTTTCGCCCACGCTGTATGCGGTGTTTACTGCCCATTGGGGATAAAGTGCCTTTGCGGTAAGCGCCTCGTTTCCGTCAATCGACTGCATCGCTTGTTCCACGATGGGTCGCAGCTTCTGTGCATATTCAACATAGTTCATGTTGCCACCCCCACGAGGATATCATAGGCTTTCGCCTTTTCTTCGATTTCGGTCATACCGTGTTCGATAGGCTCGTCCGTTTCCGTGTAAACTCTGCCAAACTCAGCAGGGTCAATAGCTTCAGCATAACGAATGCCGTCACGCTCCACCATAAGTGCGGAATCGGAATAAGTACGGACAAAGGCCTTGCCCTTTATGGTCATGAATTCAGTTACAATCATTCGTACTCACTCCCTTCGATTGCTACAAAGTTGCAAGTCCCTGCCGCATACAGCGTAGACCAGTTGGTTGCAGTCCGGTAAGATTCAATCAGAGCCGCAGGAACGTATACAGTGCCGCCTGTACCACCGCTTGCAAATGGTGTATTGGTAAAGGCATTGATGTTTGCAAGGGTTACAACAGCATTATTGCGTAAGATTAGTGCAGTTAAGGCAGTGCAACCTTGAAAGCAGATACCCCCAAGATAGTTTACCTTCGGAAAATCCAACTTCTTCAAAGCTGTACAGTTTTGAAACACCGCTTGTACTATCTCCGTTAACTCAGGAACATCCACATCAGTTAAAGATGAGCATCCCATAAACCATCCGGGTGCCGCACTATACCATCCTGTCATTATCGGAAGACTAACACGCTTCAAACTTGTACAGCCTTGAAATGCTCTTGCCCCGTGGTTAAAATTTGGGGTAATCGCAGGAAGATATACCTCTGTCAAGCCAGTACAACCTTTGAATGCCTCCATGCGGATGGTCTGTATATGGGTAAAGTCAAATTCTTTCAAAGTTGTTACATTTTCAAACAAATGGTCTTTGATTGTTGTAACCTGTTCACCCAAAGAAACACTTGTCGCAGTACCCATAACGATACTTTCCAAAAGGGTATTATCTCCACCGCCACCGCTGGATCCGCTGGAACCGTTATTGTAGAAACCTCGCAACGCATACTGCTGAAAAAATTCTTTCATACAACCACCTCAGTACCACCACAGAGCTGCCACTTTCCCTTGGTATTCTTCATGTATGTGGTTTCTGTGGAAATCACAATGATGATGCTACCCTCGGCCCCATCGGGGTCGAAATCGGCAGTCAGTACAGATTCGTCATCGGCAAGCCACATATTCTGATACTTGCCCAGGCAAGCGTTCCACTCTCGATCAATAAGTTTCATATCAACCATCTCCTTTAACTACATATATCCCAGCCTGTACCGTTATCAATGTGCGGAACACATCGATCCCAACCAGCACTGTTGTCGATATAACATTGATACATTTCATTGCCAATATATGCAATTCCCCCAGCTAGTTCTAATTTAACGGTTTCGCTTCCCGATACGTTCCAGCCGTTTCCGTATCCGTTCGTTCCATTAAATCCAGAAATATCAACGGAAATAGTCACACTATGACCTATTCCGACAGCAGAACCCAATTCGCCGTCAACCTTCGTCCATTCGTTTAACTCTGTAATCAGTACAGAGTGCGTCGGTCTGCCAGAATCAAGGCTGATAACGTTTACACCATCGACTGCGACAAAACCGTTTAGGTAATAGGTAAGACCATACCACGGTGACGATACATAGATTGCTGTAAAATTTATGTCTGTTTTTAACGTTGCACTGTCGTAAGACTCCTGATATTCGACTCGGACAGAGAAGCCACTCGCATCGGTGAAATCCACATATTTGGGTTTAGCAAGAATCATGTACTCACCTTCTTGAAGAAGATTCTACCGGGCGTACCAGGGGAGGGAAGGGTAGTGCCGTAATCGACACCATTCGTCAGAATGATTCCGTTTAGTGTCACTGCCCCGGTCATTACACCGCCTGTCCGATCCAGCTTCGATTCCAGCGTTGCCTCCAGATAACCGTTCGTGTCTGCGTTCTGGAGATATGCCACACCCTCGGTTACGTTCACAATAACCTTTACATACGAACCCTTCACAAACAGATTACCCAAACCCGTCAAAACGTTGCCGTGAGCGTCCTTAAACACGAAAGACTCACTCGCCTTACCATCGTTATCGGTAGGATAGTAGACAATCAGACCCGTGATCGCAGTGCAATCGCAAGGAGCCTGGAACTTAATATCCATGCCGTCAAGCAGAGGTTCATTGAGATCAATTTTAATCTGAGCCATATCGATTCCTCCTTATACCACACTCGCACCAGCCAGCTCAGAGCCACTGCCAGTCAGGATTCGACCGCCAGTTCTGGAGGCACTTCCGTTGGTGGATGTGAGATTGCTAGTGCCGTAAGAGATAATAGCACCCAGTTCTGCCAACATCCCCATGTTCGTATTACCACTACCGGTAATAGTAGCGAGTGTTACATTAGCGCCATAGTTTGCTCTGATCGCAGTCTGAGTACAGTTCATAACGGTGAGAGTACCGCCCAGCAATCTGCTTCCGTAAGTCACACCTACACCTACCTCAGTGGAATTTTCACACCGAACAGTCATACCGGAGCCAAGAATAACGGTGCTACCATTTCCCAAACGTAGGATAGTGCCACTGAAACCGCTGACCCAAGTAAGATTAGAGATATTTAGAGTTACGGTGCTACTGTTGTCAATGGAGAAACCACGAACCACCACATTTCGACCGGCTTCACCGATAATCAGATTGCCGCCGTAGAAGCCATCCACAGTAACTCGTTCGTTGTAAGTTCCGGCAGTGATGTCAATTCTTGCTGTATAACCGCCCAGACACTTCGGAAGGGCGTTTACCGCCGCCTGGATAGAAGCGAACGGAGCCGCAGAACTACCGTCACCAGACGCATCATCGCCAGACAGCGAAACATAAACCGTCACATCTCTGGTGAGGGTATATGCTTTCTGATCCAGGAGTGCTTTGTTTAGGGGAGTACCCTCTTGTACGGGATCGTCGGCTCGAACCATATCGTACACATTTGTCTGACCGCTCACCGGGGTCATTTTCACTCGTCCAGGATAAGTAGATACTCTATCCTCGACCGGAGTTAAAATTGCCATTTTTTTACACCTCACCAGATTTTAGTTCGCCGGAGTAGTACCAGGATTCCTCTACAGAATCCAACCACCGCGCCACCGCCAGTATAATTTCTTCCAGATCGTTGGCCTTTTGATAATCGAACAGAGTATCGACCGTGGGAGTGGGTGGGGCGTTCAGAGTTACGCCTGTTGCCTGTCTTAACGCCTCCACGTTCCCGAAGTAACGTCTCATGTCACTTTTTGTAGGCCGTCCGGTTCCTGCCCAGTTCGTATTTGTCGTGAGAGATAGGATTGTTCCTCTCTCAGCAAATCTAGCCGCCAGATCAGCCACAGCGCTTTCCACACGATTCATGTCCGTGTGGTTATACGCACCTTTCATACCACCGGCCCACTCGATTCGCTCGGCCTCAGTCATAGCTGCCCAACCCTTGTCATGCAGCTCTTTCCACCTGGCCGCATCCTCAGCAGTACGATCAATTACGAAATCATATACTCTGCCGGTCGTATAAATTGTCACCATTGCTTACACCTCTCCCGTGTAGAGTTCGCCAACGTAGTAGGGAGCAGTTTTCAGATTCACAGATACAACTCGACCTGTGTATCTGCCTCGGAAAGCACCACCGCTGTTGCTGTATTCCACATTACTCAGAGCAATGATGTTACTTGCGTACTTACTGGTAACGATTATGGAATCCAGGCAATCCACTCGTAGATCGGCTCGGAACTCACCGGAAATAACCTTTCGATTTCTAAGAATCTCAATAGCCTTTTCTCCAACACGAGTCGCATCCCCCACGTTGCGGATCAGCTCATTGTCGATGGTCTGCGTTTCACCTCGGGAGCTATGCTGCACCACAGCGCGGAGATCGTTGCCGTATCCTACGGACACCGCCTTAACAGGCTTACTGATCTCATATTCCGGGTGGGAATAACTAATCCGTTGGTCAATTACAAAACCACTATACTGGGGATTCCATGGTTCGATGTGGAGTGTGCCACGGCGATCCTGATAGATAACGCAGTTACTAGCGTGAGCTAATAGCTGTAAAACTTCCGAAATGGTCAAACTGCTCTCAATGCTACCCTCATGCTCCCGTAATACGGGATCCAGAACATAACTGTCTGCTCCGGTGGACAGCTTCGGAAACGCTGCCTGACCCAACGCACTCTCGGCAATCTCATAAAACGTACCCGTCGTTATGCCGGTGTACGCCTCGTTCATAAACGTGAGAATATCTCGTGCCGTGAAACTGGCCTCCAGGCCGTTACTGGGAACATTCCACTCAGACAGCCAGAACACACCGCCGTCGATCCACTCAATGCCGTCAGGAAGATTCATGCCGTACCGAACTCTAACCTCCTGCTGATCTAGAAGATACTGACCTCGACCCTCGGGGTTGTCAGGATTCCACTGACCTCTTTCGTTCCGCAGCCGGAACGAAACGGTGTTATTCGGCAACGTAGCAGATAGCAAATCTGCCGTCTGAGAATGCGTATACCCCAGCAGATCGTCTTTCAAGAACACGCTGGTGGAGCCGAGATGGATTTCGGAACACCGGGCCAGCCCATAGGGGACACTCCACGCTAAAATCGAAATCACGATCTTGTTGTACCCAGTCATGGTCATTTCCACATCCGATACCACAGAGGTATTTCCCGTGATCGTAGTGGTAGCGACAATGCTGGATCCGCGATACGCAGTTACCCGGAAAGAGGAGGCCCACTCGTTGAAAGCCCTACTCCAAGTGATACGCACTCCCGGGAGAACGCTATCTCTCAGTTCGGAAAAACTGATAACGATCTCCGGGTTAGCCCCCGTAGCCCAAGTGGGGTTTGTACTTTGAGAGTAGTAATAGGACATGAAGCTGTCCTGTCGATATGCTGGATCATAGTAGTCAAAACTACCATCCAGGCCCCAGGCATTCCAGCCCAGAACTCCATATTTTCTCTCCACTGCACTAGGATCACTTAGCAAAGTACCGATGCGAGAATTTGCGTCTGCGTTCGTCCCGGTAACTATCGCCTCGTCTGGGATGGTAGGATCTGTAACCTGATAGGTCAGCTCAACCAGCATTTCGGGGAGGAGTGTTTCACGACTGGCTTGCTCCCAGGCGCTCGAAACAATCTGCATACCTTACACCCCCCTCGTCAACATTCCACAAGACTCAACGCACAGTCCGTCCATCCCATGACCTCTCCGGTACTAGGATGCCTACGCCACATACCAGCCGATCTGTCACCCACATACATCTCTCGGGTGACGTAACTGGCCGTGGCCTGATTATAAAACGTTACGGAGTTATAGAAATTGTCAGTGAACAATCGCAGAATGTTCGCCCACTGTACTGCTGTGAGATAACGCCATTTCAGCTCGACCTTGGCTACGTCGGAACGAACCACCGCTCCGATCACATAGCCGCTGACATTTCGGGCGCTGTCTACAAGCGTGGACGTATTTGCGCTATATTCACTCGGCTCGGGCAACTCGTACCCAGCCACCGTCACAAGTGCTTGCATAAACGCACCTCCTAGTAGTGGCGCTCAGGGCGCTCAATATCCGTAACCAAGCTGATTACCCATAATGGATACACCACGCTCGGCCTCAACTCGCTTGACGCTTGCGTAAATCTGCTTGCCGTCGAGATATACGTTCACGTTCTGACCGCTACCATTACCACCGGCGCTCATGGCTGCTACCACAGCGTTGTAAACGCCTCGGGATACTGCCTCGACAATCTGATCGTTGTTTGCGACTGTCGTCCGGTTGCCGATCCGACCAACCATTTCCGGGCCAGCCTCTCGTGCGATGAACATTTCTCCCATAGAGGGGAAACCGCCAGTAGCGTATGTACCCCACTTCAAATTCGGCCAACCGGGAAGGCCCAGTGCCTCATAGACGGCTTTCTTGACAGTGCCAACGTTGGTGAGCCATTCGACTTCCAGTTTGATTTTCGGGAACTCGGGCATCTTGAAATTCTCTTTGATGGTGTCGATGGCATCTTCGACCTTCTTCTTCCACTCGGAAACATCGAAGAAATCCTTTACAGCCTCCCACGCATCATCCAGCTTCTCTCCAAGACCGTCCTTGATGGTAGAAAATACGCTGATCCAGTAGTTCTTGGTGAATTTCGGGGCAACGTTGGTCGTATACCAGCTCTTAATGCGAGTCCACAGATCCTTGAACTTGGCAATCACGTCCTCAACGAACGTTCTGATATGGCCAATGATTCTATCGGGCATA
>JAEIGA010003523.1_pt1 | contig 24487 bp, 19 predicted proteins | sample 9270691 | NCBI WGS metagenome assembly JAEIGA01 (sample SAMN17057246, study PRJNA624740) | gut metagenome | biome: biome; isolation source: fecal sample | host: Bos grunniens | place: China: Xizang | collected 2019
ATCTTTCTGATACCAAAAGCCTTGTCCTCCTCAATCACGCCGCAGGTCTTGGTTTCCTTGTAAGCGTTGTAAATATACTCAGCAGCGTAGTGGTTCTTGATTACCTTGTCCTCTACGATGCCCATTCCCGTTTCCTCAACCGCGAGCTTGGCAAGAGTGATTCTCGCTTTATCTGCGGCGGAAGCCGCTGCCAAGAAGATCTTGTCAACCTGCTCCTGTGTGTAGGTTGCAAAAATCCTCTGCGCCGCCCTGACGCGAGCGATCGCCTCGTGAAGTGCGTCAACACTATCTACGATTTCGTAAGTTTTGAGTTCCATTTTATTTGTCCTCCTAAAATTGTTTACTGATTTGATTATTGAGATATGCGAGGGATAATGCCAGATTCTCCTGCTTGAGGAGCACTCCGCGCGGCACCCTCAGGGCAACGGGGGCAAAATTCCATATTGCCTTAATTCCGCTTTCGACGAGCATATCGCAAACGTCCTGCGCAGAGCCCTGCCCCACCGTGATCACACCGAGCTTTACGTTATGCTCTTTGCAATAAGCCGATATGTCCTTGATTGGAAGTATCTCTTTTGAGTTCTTGCTGATTTGAATCGCTTTTTCGTTGCAGTCGAAGCCCGCAGTGATCCTGACGCCGAATTCCTCGAATCCGTCGAAATCGAGAAGCGCCCTGCCGAGCTTTCCCGCTCCGACAAGAACCGCATTTGTCAGCCTTTCATATCCCAGATGACCCTCAATATCGGTGATCAATTTATCTTTTTCGTATCCGATCTTTGGCTTGCCGGCACCGCTGACTGCCGCGAGATCCTTGCGAACCTGAACGTCTCCGAGCGATAACGCCTTTGCAATCGCGGTCGCCGATATTGTTCGGCGTGTTTCGGGTAAGCTCCTCAGATATTCAAGATACTGTGGAAGCCGTCCAAGCGTTGCCTTTGGGATAGAATATCCGTTCATTCGCTACCTCCTTGTAAGATTGTTAATATTTTAACATAAGATTAGGCTCTTGAGAATAATCAAAATGTTATATCGGTATTATGCGTATCGATATAGCCATAATCGATAAGTGCCTTATCAATAAAAATAAGCAGTTTCATCATTTTGACGAAACTGCTCTCGTATACTGTTCAATTTTAAGTGATGGAGATGAAAGCTGATGCTTCATACCGGCGCCTCTCATTGTCTATTTTACGAATTTTCTTCTTGCATTGCAAAGTGCGGTAATGAAATCCTTGTCAAGTTTTGTAAGCTTATATCCTTTGTGATATATAAGTACGTCTTTATATATCTTCTTGTTTCCTTCGCATACGCGCTGAACAAGATTATATCTGTCAAGTATCTGCTGTGAGGCGGGAGATACCCACATAAAGGTCTTTGGATTTTCGGAGAGCAGATCGAACTGACTTGCTCTCTCAAAGACAAATATTCTTTGATCCACTTTGTCGGGAAGCTCCTCACGGAACACCTTGGACATAGAAAGCGTGGGAACATAGGGATCTGCGTGCGCTATCTCGATATAATCGGAAAGATCCTCATAAGTGATCGTTTCCTTTGTAGCGAGAGGGTTGTCCTTACTCATAATAAGAACGTAGGAGAACTCAGCCACAAGCTCATAAGTAAGTCCTTTTTCTTCAAGCATATCCTTATAGTATTTATCATAATTTTCCGAGTAACGAATGATACCGAGCTTGTATTCATTTTCAAGAAGTTTTTTTATGGTCTTTTTGGAGTTGGTTTCCTTATAATAAATCTCTACGGGAGTATCTCCGATGTTTTTCGAAAATTCCGCCATTGCGGCAGAGATATAGCACGCACGAGGAACAGAGATTGAAAACTTGCGCTTTTTGTGCGAGCCGTCACGGTAGGACTGCTCGAGCTTGTCGATGCGGTGAAGGATATCACGAGCATATTCAATAAACTCCTCGCCCTCCGGGGTCAGAACCATTCCCTTTGCAGTACGTTGGAATATGGTAATTCCAAGATCGGCTTCAAGCTCCTTGATGGAACGGCTGATATTCGGTTGCGCAATCATGAGCGTTTCAGCCGCTTTATTAAGTGAGCCGAGTCTTGCAACCTCGACCGCGTATTTCATATGTAGAATATTCATATACAAGCCCTCCTCTCATTGCATTGCTTACATATTAATTTTATTATATCACAAAACTGTGAATAATTCAAGGCGTTTCTTTTCTTTTGCCTTTCATCTACCTTGATAAATCTCGGACAAGGTGCTGTTTGCCTTTATTCTTCTTTAACGTTGGCAAAATTTTTGTCATGTGAAATGCTCAGAATGACTTGTTTTTAGAATTATAATACAACAACACGATACGCTCGGGCGCGTCAGAAAAAAACAGTTACTAACTGTTTTTTTGCCTCGCTTACCCGCCGCTTCAAGAAGAAAAGGCTTTTGGGCATTTCTCAAAGCCTTTTTCTTTTGTTACAAATAAAAATCTCTATTTTTTATCTTCTATCCAGCCTATCTTTAAGATCACCCAAAATCGGGGTTGCAAGTCCGAAGCCGCCGGAAACGGTTAGAATCTGTCCTGTTGTATAGGCGGACTCGTCACTTGCAAAATACACTACAGCCGAAGCAATTTCCTCGGGGAGCCCCATTCGACCGAGAGGAATATGCTTTAAAAACAGCGCGCGAAAATCATCGGAAAGTTTTTCCTTAACCGCATCGGTTGCTGTCATTCCGGGGAGAACAGCGTTACATCTGATTTTGTGTTTTGCCTCATGCACGGCAATCAGCTTGGTCAAATAATTGATAGCCGCCTTGGACGTTCCGTAAGCAATCTGAGATATATCGGGAACACTTCCGCCGACCGAGGAGATATTGATAATGCTACCACCGTTTTTCATATATCCGAGCACCGCTTTGCTTGCCATAAACACACTTCGCAAATTGAGCGTGACCGTGTCAATAAAAACGTCAGCATCGGTAGACGCAAGATCAAGATCGCGTTTGGGATCAGACGTTCCGAAGTTGTTAACAAGTACATCTATCCTTCCTTCGTTTTTTGCAACCTCCTCTGCCATGGAGGCATAGGATTCAGGAACGCTTGCATCGTTATAGACACACCTCACCTTGAATCCCTCATTATTCAGGCGAGCAGCCTCCTTTTCTGCTCTTTCGAGATTTCTTGCCGCCATATAGACCACCGCACCTTCCTTGGCACAGGCTTCCACCACGGCAAGACCTATACCTCTTGTAGAGGCTGTTACAATTACGACCTTATTCTTTAGCTTCATTTATATTTTCCTTTCTATTGTGAATTTTTGGCAACAAAATTACCGCTACGAGTCCGGCGGCAATAGAGACAATTTCTGTTATCGCCAGCAATTTGACAGAACTTACCGCCGCAGAGATTTCATCAAATCCCACAGCGATATTTGCAGTCACTCGATTTGTAAACAAAGGCACGAAAATCGCAACGCCGAAGGGGGCGGCAAGATCTCGAAAAAGTCCATAGGTTCCCGTGGCGGCTCCCGCCTTTTTCGTTGGAATTTCCGAAAGCACAACTCTCATAAAAATCGTGGCGTTAGCACCGAGTCCGAAGCCGAGAATTCCGAGAGAAGCAGCCAGCAGTAAAACCGAGGTAACAGGAGAAAACAGAAGCATCAGAGCGCATCCAATCCCCGTGATGAAAAAGGAGATGCTCAAAATCCGCTTTGGCTCAAATTTATCTGCAAGCGGCCCAAGAAGAATCGAGCCTAAAGACATTCCGATATACATTATGGATATAGCATATCCCGATATAACGGTGTTTTCGGGCTGAGTGTAGTTTACAAACACAATGATGTTCGTCATATTCGCTTGCATCAATCCTTGCGTCAAAAAAAGCGCCAGAACCGATAGAACAAACGAGCGCCTCTTCATAAAGCTACCCTGCAAGATTGGTGTCTTTGCTTTTCTTTCCACCAAAATGAGTATAACAAGCGATAGCGCGGCAGCAACCAAGACGAACACAAATGCCGCCGAGCTCCATCCGAAGTTCTGCCCAAATGAAGGAACGCAGAGCGTTAAGCTGAAGAATATCAGTACGAACACACTGCCAAGTCCGTCAAAGCTTGAAAGCGATTTTGTCTGAGTTTTCTTCTCCCTATTGGTTAAAAGGCAAGCAAAGAATACGAGAGCGGAGATCAGAACACAGATCCACATCATAACTCGCCATCCCGAGCGCTCTATGATAAGACCTCCAAGCGTGGGACCAAAGATAACGGCGGCGCTTGATATAAGCATATAAAGAGAGAACCCGCCCGAAACTCTATCCGGGGGAAATTCACTGATGATATACGTAAGAACTACGGGAGCAATCGCCGCACTTCCAATACCGACAACAAATCGCGCCGCAATCATAAACCAAAGCGACGTTGACACCGCCGTCATAATATTTCCGAAAATAAAAATCAAAATTCCAAGTAGCAGTGTTATCCGCCGACCGATTACATCTCCAAGCTTTCCGAGGATCGGTGCAAATGCGGCGGTAGATATTGACATAGCAAGAGCCGTCCATGTCGTATTATTATATTCAAGTCCCAGATCCTTAACAAATGCGGGGCCAAGCACAGCTGTAAAGCCCCCGATAATACCGATCAGAAAAGCCGCAAGCGCATAAGGAACGAACCCCAACAGATACGATTTTGAATCCGTCCTTTCCATATTTTCTCCTTCATAATCATTGTTGTTTCGTATTATGCCCTTTTTTCACTGAATTATTTATGCACAAGCTGGGCATAATCTCTTTTGTAAAGAGGGCGACGTTTTAAAGGACGCGACCTCAAAAATAAAAAGGAGATTTAGCTTATGTCAATGATAGGCAAAGAAATTGCGGATTTCAAGGCGCACGCCTACCACGAAAATGATTTCAAATCGGTATCCAAGGAAGATATTCTCGGAAAATGGAGCGTATTTTTCTTCTATCCTGCGGATTTCACCTTCGTATGTCCCACAGAGCTTGAGGATCTTGCAGACAAATACGAGGATTTCAAGAGCGTGGGTTGTGAAATCTATTCCGTTTCCACAGACACACATTTCGTCCACAAGGCATGGCACGATGCTTCGGAGCGAATCAAAAAAATCAACTATCCTATGCTTGCCGATCCTACTCACCGTATTTCAAGAGATTTTGGAGTTTTAATTGAGTCAGACGGTCTTGCCGAGCGCGGAACCTTTATTATCAATCCCGAGGGAAAGATCGTAGGCTATGAGGTGACGGCAGGAAACGTCGGCAGAAACGCCGAGGAGCTTTTCCGTCGTGTTCAGGCGTGTCAGTTCGTTCACGCTCACGGCGATCAGGTCTGCCCTGCGAATTGGAAGCCGGGAGCACAGACACTAAAGCCCAGCCTTGATCTTGTAGGTCAGCTCTGATGGAAAAAACAAAAAATTACGACAATGATAAGCTCTATGACGTGATCGTCATAGGGGGCGGGCCGGCGGGACTTACCGCCGCGCTTTATCTTGCACGCGCGAAATACAGAGTGCTGGTGCTTGAAAAGGAGCAATTTGGCGGACAGATCACAATTACTCACGAGGTCGTAAATTATCCGGGAATTAGCAAGGCAAGCGGCAAAGAAATTACAGAAACGATGAGGAGTCAAGGCGAATTCTTCGGCGCGGAGTTTTTGCTTGCGGAAGCTAAAAGTCTTGACGTCAGGGGCGATATTAAAGCTGTCAATACGGACAAGGGAGATTTTTACTGTCTTGGTATTCTGATCGCTACGGGAGCTCATCCAAGAGCTATTGGTTTCAAGGGAGAAGCCGAACACAAAGGGCACGGTGTTGCTTATTGTGCCACGTGTGACGGAGAATTTTTTACAGGCAAAGAGATTTTTGTTGTTGGTGGCGGATATGCTGCGGCGGAAGAAAGTGTTTTCTTAACTAAATTTGCGCGCCACGTTACCATTTTGATGCGAGGCGATGATTTTACCTGTGCGGCGGCGGTTGCAGAACCGGCAAAAAAGCATAAAAATATCACTATTCTCACAAACACTGTGGTTGAAGAGGTATCGGGAGATGGCGGACTGAATTATATACGCTATAAAAACACCAAAACCGAAAAGGTTACGGAATACAGAGCCGACGGGGGAGATTTCTTCGGTGTATTTGTTTTGGCGGGATATATACCGGATACCAAAATTGTAAGGGATCTCGTTGAGCTGAGCGACCACGGCTATATCGTTACCGATTCGGAACAGCGCACAAGCATAGACGGTGTATATGCGGCAGGTGACGTCTGTATCAAGCCGCTTCGTCAGGTCGTTACCGCTACGGGAGACGGCGCTCTTGCGGCTACCGAGCTTGAAAAGTACGTCGCCTCAGTGCAAAGCAGAACGGGCATTTCTGCAAAACCACCTGCTTCAAATAACTATAAATCGGAAGATACTATCAAAAGCACCGAAAGCCAAGGCTCGCCCGACGGGTTGCTGTCGGAGGATATGAAGGCTCAGTTACGGGTACTGTTTGAAAGAATGCAAAGCAACGCTATACTCAAGCTCTATCTTGATAAGCGAGAAATATCACGAGAGCTTGAGGGTTATATGCGTGAGCTTGCGTCGCTTTCGGATAAACTGACCGTTAACGTGGCAGACGCCAACTCTTCCTCTGATTCCGCGCCATGCGTAATGGTTTGTCGCGCCGACGGAGCAGAAACAGGTCTTGCCTTTCACGGTGTTCCGGGCGGACATGAATTTTCGTCCTTCGTTTTAGGCATCTATAATGCGATGGGACCGGGACAGCAAATTGATGATAAAACAAGAGAACGAATTCAAGCAATAAGCAAGCCTACCAATATTAAGGTGCTCATATCCCTGTCTTGCACGATGTGCCCCGATACCGTAGTATCCGCACAGCATATTGCGGCAAAAAACAAAAACGTAACAGCAGAGATATACGATATTCACCATTTTGAAGAAATAAGGAAGAAATATAACGTTATGAGTGTTCCCTGCATTCTGATCAATGATACTAACGTTTCTTTCGGAAAAAAGAACATTGAACAGTTGCTCGAGCTAATCGGATAAACAGCAAAAGGCGATGATCTTAATGATCATCGCCTTCTATTTCTAAATCTTTAAGATGCTTTCCGTGGCTTATTGTCCTTTTTTGCTTGATGTTCCGCGAATTTTAAGGGCTGACCGTCTTGGTCAGCCCTCTGTGCGCTTGTCGGTTTTTATCTTTTTTTCATTTTGAAAAGCTCTGTTTTTCCCGCTTATTGAATTATCTTCTGCTATTCCTTCTGCCAAATATCGTAAGAACACGGACAAGAAAGCGAAGGAAATACACGAGCGACGTCATAAGCGATGCAAGATAGGTAAGCGCCGCCGCAGAAAGAACCTCCTTAGCCCCCTGAAGCTCGTCCTGCGCAAGAATACCCTCGGCAAGAAGCATTTTCTGCGCTCTTTTGCTTGCGTTCAATTCTACGGGAAGCGTAACGAGGGCGAACAAAAGCGAGCCGCCGTAAAGTATTACGCCAACCATTGCAATATAGAAGCCTATCCCGGCATCTGCCGCCATAGAAAACCAATCAAGCAAAATACCAACTAGCACCAGAGGCATTGCAAGACGCGTTCCGAAATTTACGACGGGCACGAGCAAGGCGCGTAGATTATATAGAACGTACCCATCCTTCTTCTGCATAACGTGTCCCATCTCGTGCGCGGCAACCGCAACCGCCGCAACAGAGCTGCTTGAATAAGTGCTCTCCGACAAATTTACTATCCTTTTTGTGGGGTGATAATGGTCTGTCAAAAATCCCTTGACAGAGCCAACCGCAATATCGCGAACTCCGCCCGCTCGCATAAGTCTGGTTACGGTATCGTATCCCGTAAGTCCTGAGCGGCATCTTGTAAGATTGTGCTTATTAAACGAATTTCTGACCTTACTGCTTGCGATACCCGAGAAAACGATACAGGCAACAATCGCCACTATAAACCAAAGATAATCCTGTAAATACATCCCTACTCCTTCTTTTGTTGCGAATATTATTCCGCATCCTCATTACAGTATTGATTTATTATAGTTTTCTCCGATTCGATTTTTTTAATAGCTTTTTTAAACTGAAATACGAAAAGTATCGCTGTAAATGTCACCGCAATTATATCGGCAATAGGTTCTGCCATATATACGCCAAGGGTTTTATCGCTTACCAGATTCGGCATAAGGTAAATGAGCGGCAAAAGAAGCACGAACTTTCGCACTACCGCCACAATTACTGAGGAGGGCGCGTTTCCGAGAGAAACGAAGGTCATCTGACAAGCAATCTGAATTCCGAATAAAAGCATACCCGAAAAGTAGATTCTGAGAGCTCCCGAAGCAAACTCGACTAGCTCCGCATCAGGAGAAAATACGGAAGCAAACGCGCTCGGTATGAGCATCACCGCCGCCCATATTGTAACCGAGTATATTAAGCATATTGTGAGTAAAAGCTTATAGGTATGCTTTACACGCTCGGCGTTTTTCGCTCCGTAGTTATAGCTGAGTATGGGCTGTGCTCCTTGCGCTATTCCCTGCGGAGGAAGCATCGCAAATTGCATCACGCTCGTCAGTATAGTCATAGCGCCTACCGCTATATCTCCGCCGTACCTCTGCAACGAGGAATTGAAGCAAATCGATATTACGCTTTCGCTCGCCTGCATAATGAACGCGGCAGAGCCAAGCGCAATACAAGGCAAAATAATTTTGGCGGAGGGTATAAAATTCTTGGGCTTCAATCTCAGAATGCTCTTTTTGCCGCACAGGAAAGACAGCACCCACACGCACGAGAGCGCCTGCGAAATAACCGTTGCAAGAGCCGCTCCCCTGACGCCCATTCCAAGACCGTAGATAAAGATAGGGTCGAGGATTATATTCGCGCCCGCGCCAACGACAACCGAGAGCATGGAGATTTTGGTAAAGCCCTGCGAGGTGATAAACGCGTTCATTCCTAGCGTAAGCTGGACGAAAAGCGTTCCAATCGCATAAATACTCATATAATCCGTCGCGTATTCTATCGTGTTATTACTCGCGCCAAACGCCAAAAGAAAATCGCGATTCCAGATAAGCAAAACTACGGTCAGCACCGCCGAAACGACAATCTGCAAGCCAAAGCAGCCGCCAAGTGTCCTCTCTGCGCTCTCAATATCCCTTTTGCCCATAAATATTGATGCCCTCGGCGCGCCGCCCGAGCTGACAAGAGCCGCAAACGCAGACACTATCATAATAATGGGCATACATACCCCCACTCCCGTAAGAGCAAGGTCGCCGATTTCAGACATGTGACCTATATAGATGCGATCAACGACGTTGTACAGCATATTGATAAGCTGCGCGACAACGGTTGGAACAGCAAGCTTAAATAACAGCTTACCGACGGGAGCCGTACCAAGCATTTCCTTTGTATCCGTCATAACCGATTCCCTTCGTCCGATTTTTATTTCTCGTCAGAAATAAATTCCTATTCTTTTGATTTCAACAGTATATATAATATCACCGTTTTGTGAACAATTCAATCGTTTTTTGTTATTGATATGTAAAAGCTCCGCAATAGAGGCTCTTAATATTCGTTTTTCCCGTCTTGCTTCCTTTTTCTTCGGAGAATAAACAAAAGTCAAGGAGGCTTACCACGCTCGGCAAGCCTCCTCTTTCGTATAAAATTTGACTGATTGATAGTTTATCTGCCCCAGAGCTCGTCCGCGAGTGCGTCGACCTGCTTTTCGCCTTCTTCATTCAGGGCGCAGGTGATTTTCACGGTTGAGTCGGTGTAGGTGAGGTTTTTCGACTTTTCGAGCATAGCACGCATAACCTTGGTTGCCATTGGCGCCCAGGAGCCGTTTTCGATAAATGCTACGGTGCGGCTCTGGAAATTGCGCTCGGTGAGGTGGTCGATAAACTCGCGCATAAACGGGAAAACGTCACCGTTGTAGGTGGTGGTGGCGAGCACGAGCTTTGAGTAACGGAATGCGTCCTCAACCGCCTCCGCCATATCAGAGCGGGCAAGGTCAATAACGGATACGGTCGGACATCCGTTTTCGCGGAGTTTTTCTGCGAGTCTTTCGACAGCGCTTTTGGTATTTCCGTACACGGAGGTGTACGCTATGACAACGCCCTCGTCCTCGGGTCTGTATGAGGACCAGGTATCGTAAAGGTTGACGTAATAGCCTATATTTTCTGCAAGAATAGGACCGTGCAGGGGGCAGATAGTCTGTATATCAAGCCCGCTCGCCTTTCTGAGAAGCGACTGCACCTGCGCTCCGAATTTTCCAACTATGCCGAAGTAATAGCGGCGAGCCTCGCAAGCCCATTCCTCGTCGGCGTCGAGCGCTCCGAATTTTCCAAAGCCGTCAGCCGAGAAAAGAACCTTGTCCGTGCTGTCATAGCTGACTATAACCTCGGGCCAATGAACCATCGGTGCGGTGATAAAGGTTAAGGTGTGTCTGCCGAGAGAGAGCGTATCCCCGTCCGCGACAACCACGCCGCCCGCGGAAAAATCTATACCGAAATAGCCCTTCATCATGGCAAATGCCTTCGCAGATGCGACAACCGCCGTGTCGGGATATGCCAAAAGAAAGCTCGCTATATTCGCCGAATGGTCGGGCTCCATATGATGCGCTATAAGATAATCGGGCTTTCTGTCACCAAGCACGGCGCGCACCTTGCCGAGCCATTCGTCACAAAAGGCGACGTCGACGGTATCCAAAACCGCAATTTTCTCGTCCATAATAACGTATGAGTTATAGGACATACCGTTTGGTACGGTGTACTGTCCCTCAAATAAATCAATACGGTGGTCGTCTACGCCAACGTAAAAAATATCCTGTGTAATTTTCATAGCTTACCTCGCCTAATAAGTTTTTCCAACTTATTTTAGCATATCCGAAAGAAAATTTCAACTATTTTTTCACTTGAATGACGGGGCGTGCGTTTCGCCCGTGGCAAAGGTGTTCGGACCCGGGTTTGACAAGGAGAAGTACATCTTCGCCGCCTTGGTCGTGCCAAAGTCACGGTTGGAGCCCGTTTCCTGTACCTTGTTGAAGGCATCGCGGAACATCTGGTTGTGCGCTTCCTCCCTGTTTAGAAGAAAGTCTATCGTTTCTCGCACCTTTTTATCCTCGATTTGCCTGTAAAGATATTCGTATACCACCTTCGCTCTCTGCTCCGAGGCTATATTTGAAAGCAGGTCGGCACACAGATCGCCCGTGACGGTGACGTAATCTCCCGTCCAGGAGTAGCCCGAGGAATTGATGAGCCCGGGGTTGAGTCCGAGAAGGACGTGCGATTGGATTTCACCAGCTCCGACCTTCGTCGCGTCAACCTCGTGACCGTTGAGCAGGTTGATAGTCTGCGCTACCATTTCCATGTGGCCGAGCTCCTCCGCGGCAATATCGAGAAACAAATCCTTTATCTCAGGGTCCTTGATTCTGAAGCTCTGCGACATATACTGCATAGCCGCCTTCATCTCACCGTTACCGCCGCCAAGCTGCTCCTGGAGCAGTACGGCGTACTGTGGGTTCGGTCTTTCAATCTCCACGGGGTGGAATAACATTTTTTCGTGCTTGAACATAAATTTACCTCCATTTTGTATCTGACTTAATTCTTGACAAAATGGAGGCTTTTTATATCGTGTGAGCTTTTTGAAAAATACCGCTTATCTGTTTCGTTAAAGTGGCAAAGCGGCACGAGAGCGATAAAACCAACACTGTTCGTTGGTTTTCCCTGAGTGTGACCGAGTAGCAACTAAGCCTGCGCGCGAAGTTGCGCCGCAGGCTTTTTTATATCTTCTAATATAAATATGGATAATATTCTTTTTGCAAGTCAGAGATAGCTTCTAAATCATTCAAAGAAAGATATCCGTTTTCATACGCGGCGGTAAGCGTATAAAATTCTCCCTCGTAAAGAACGAGGATGCGATTTCCGTTGTTATAGCGTATGGTTATATCGCCAACCGTTTCTTCCCAAATAGCGTCGTCATAAGCTCCCGATGCTATCATTGCTACGATTGCGCCGCCCGAAAACTCACCGTAATAATTTTCAATATAAACGTAATCAGCATCAAGGTTTTGCTTCCAATAGCTTTCAATCAATATACCATAGTTCCTATCAGGCAAAAATCCGTCGTAGGTCTTAAAATCAATCTCAACGTTGCACGCCGGCATTGTGAAGGTGAATTCCCAATACAGTCCGTCAACGTCTTGGCAGTCAGCTATATTATTGCCGTTGACAAGGAAAAGATACCCAAGGTCAATAGCCATTTCTATCTTTACAGATACCGTTTCGCCTGCCTTGTACGTAGCTTTTATATCCTCGTACAGCCATTCCTCGTCATTCATCGTTAAGGAATATTCGGCAGAGGTGGCGTAAGCAATCATTTCGTCCAGATTCTTCCCTACCAGCTGATAATAGATATTTTCCTTACCCTCACGGTAAAAAATATCGGTCGTGACAAAGATGAGCTTTCCAAAGCCGGCATCTATATAGCGGTTTTCCTCGACTATCGTAGCTGGGTGCTCCGTTTCTATAAATTCGAGCTCATCTACGTCAATTTCACAGATTAAGCCCTCGGGGCTGTAGATGGCCCCCGTGTCGCGATAAGTGTTAAAACTATAGGAGCTTGTATAAGCATCCGTTTCCTTGAAATATGGTCCTGTCAGGAGCCTGAAACACATCCAATTCTCGTCAATATACCTTCCGTTATTGGCATATAAAGTCTTATAGCTGCCGTCCTTCATAACGAATCTCACGTTATATCCCCTGCCGCCAATTACCATTCCATCCTTGAAAATCGGCACGGTCTCGATTGAATAGCACTCCTCAACGATTCTCGCTATAACCGCCTGCTCGGTCGTGCTTTGGATGGTTTTCGTTCTTCCGGGCTCAACCCCCAGGTATCCTCTGGTAATTCTGATCTCTGCAATTTCCTCAGCGCTAAGCTCACTTATCCATTCACAGCCGAGGCAATCGCGCAGAAGCACGCGCGGTATCGTGTATCCGCATATCTCGCACTTTTCCTCACCGTCATCGTTGTCGTGCAGCTCGGCAATATCGGGAGAGGGACAGCCGCAGGTGTATACCAGCTGGTGTGTCTGCTCGTTGCAAACGTACGTAGTGGTATGCTCGTGCTGTGTGCTTTCTTGAGCATCGTTCAGCGCATCCTCGGTAAAGGCGATAATGATTTCACCCTTAACGGGGCTTAATGTTCCAAAGGAAATCTCAATCTTGTCGCCCTCTATATATCCGCCCGAGCTGATAATCGGCATTTCGTCATCTGCGGTAAAATCACCAAGAGGCTGCTCGCTGTGAATAAAGCCTGCGTCCTTGTAATTCACAGTCAGCCGACCGTGCTCAAGGTTTATCTGATAATAAATCGCGCCCTCACCAAGACCCGTGCGAGAAAGCTCAACAGAATATGAGCCTTCAAAATAATCGAGAGTGAAAACGGCGCAGTTTTCATACTCCTTACAGCTCACCCTCTTCTTTTCCGGGAATAAATCACAGGAAGCAAGAGCGAATAAGCAAAGCGTTATTATCAGGACTGAAGCCAGTATTCTTTTCATCTAATACCTCCCTTTCATTCTTCTCTGCCTAATTGCATTTCAAGCGTTGCAATCTGTGTAAGGTTTTCCTCGAAGTCAAGGTATACAACCTCGTCGCCCGAAAGGTCAACGAGCCGAACAACAAAGCGATCGGTGAGTCCCTTTCGTTCGAGAATTCTTTTCATCTCGGGAATTGAAACGACCTGCAGGGCGCGTATTTCCTCGTCAGTTTTCATCCTATTTGTGCCGACCGTGCCACCGCATTTCCACACGCCGCCGTCCTGCCAACAGTAGATCTCGATACCCTTCATCGGATCTTCGCTTATATCGGGCAATCCCGGATAGATAGGAGTGGAGCAAGCAGTGAAGGCAAATAAGGTCAGCAAACATAACAGTAAGGCAATTATTTTTTTCATATCGGTATCCTCCTTTTTTGAATTAATCTACTTTCCTTATAATATCAGCTCAAGCTCAATTCCTACGACACCGTATTTTTTCTGTTCATCTTCCGAGTAATACTGCTCCATATCCCCGGGCGATGCCGCTTCAATTTCCTCGGGAAGATAGCCGCACTTATCAAGCGGCAAGGATTTATATAACAAATCAAAGCTCGGGAAGATATATAGCCCCTTCACCGTGCAAGATATGACCTCATTTTCGTTTTCGGTATTCTTAAAAACAAGAGTATCGCCGAGCGAAATCACTTGTCTTTTCTCGTCGTAGAGCCTCAGCTCAATAGTTTTTCTGCCCTCGGCAATCATTGAAAAGGGCTTCGGGTTAAGCTTCATATAATGTGTCACTTCTCTGTCACCTCTATTTTTCGTTGCTCCACCCTAACCACATCCTTATATCTATATAGACGGATAAAATATATCTAGGGTTACATTATTCTTAAAAATTTTTAAATCTCTACACGGAGTGGCAGGTCACCATATAAAAGGTATCAGTCTGTATCTGACTTTTTTCTTATACTCAGTATATCCGACAAGACCTGCCTCCAGGACCTTTTCCTCGTTGATTATCCTGACCACGAGGAGAATAACGTATGGGGCGAAGCAGCAAAGCGACCACAGCGAGCCAAGCACCACGGGTATAGCCAAAAACAGCCACAGGGTGACGGCATACATCGGGTGACGGACTATTCCGTATAGCCCCGTGTCAATTATTTTCTGATTTTCCTGTATTTCTACCGTTCTTGAAAGATAGGCGTTTTCTCTCATAACCTCGGCGTACAAGCCGTAGGAAACGAGCAGTATAACTGCCGCAGAAATAACCGCCCACGCAGGAACTCTCGACCAACCAAAGCGGAAGTCAAGCCCCGCTACGACAAATCCGCCAACGAACATAACGGCAGACAGGGCGACAACTCCCTTCTGAGTGCCCTCGGATTCCTTGGCGCTGAGCCTTTTTTCAAGAAGGTCGGGACGCTTTATCAAGAGGAAAGCTCCAAGAAAGAGCATCGGCACGAAGAGCAGACAGATAAACAGCCAGCCGTTAACAAAGGCAAGGCCACCCGCAGGGAGAAACACAAGCGCCCCCACAAGCAAGAGCCCAAAAAGATATTTTGTCAGTGCACTGATAAAAAGTCGCATCAAAAGCCTCCAATTAATCAATTTTGGAAAGGTCACAGCCGCCTCTCCCAAAGTAAACATAAAATTACCCTTCCGTACAGTCGGGTTGCTCGTTTCCGTCGATTTGTATATGGGCGTGTCAATTTTCCTTCCACACGAAGTGAAAATTTATGGATTCTCCGCCGTCGACGAGTATGCTCTGTCCCGTGCAAAATTTATTCGTCACCGTGAGAAAATACGCCCAATCAGCAATCTCCTCCGGCGTCGCCCATCTTCTGAGGGGAGTTTCATTCATTATCTCGGCGAAGAGCTCGGGGTCGCTTGTCACACACTCGTTAAGAGGAGTTAATACCCCGCCCGGGTCAAGGCTGTTGCAGGTCGCGCCAAACCGAGCAACCCTGAGCGCCACGTTTTTGGTATAAGCGAGAACTCCGCCCTTGCTGGCGCAATACTCGGGAAACTCCGCGCCCGTATGAGCGCTAGCGGAGCCTATATTGAGTATCGAGCGTATCACAGGCTGTACTCCGTATTTCTCGGTGATATAAATAAGCGCCTTGAGGTTGATATCTATATCGTCCTCGTTCTGCGTTCCCGCGTTGTTGATAAGTATTTCTATCCCCGACAGCTCGGGCAGGTTTTCTCTGTCGCGCACGTCGCACTGATAATGGATATATCCCTCTGTGTCAATCGAGCTTTTCTGTCTGTCAATTCCATACACGGTGTGTCCTTCGGAAATAAACCTTTCCGCGATAGCTCTGCCTATTCCCTGCGAGCTTCCCGTAACTAATACCTTCATTCTTCCTTCTCCTTCTCAACAAATTCAAGATACTCCGCCCCGACAGACTCTCTCTGCCATCTTTTCGTGATTCTGTAGCCTATGGGCGAAAAGGCTATTTCCATAATAACCTCGGCAACAGCCCCCGCCAGAGCGCAGGTCGCGCACTGGAGCACCGTCCAGGAAAAACCGTTCCAGAACACAGGAGCGAAAAGCACGAATACTATAACCGAGAAAATAAAGTTATCAAAAAACTGTCCTATAAAGGTCGACACGTAGGTCCTCGTAGCGTATGCCAAGCGCCCGTCGGGGTTTTTCTTGAAAGCCTTGCCCACAAGATAGTTCAGCGTGTTGTTGATAAGCGCCGAGGCAAGAAACGCCACAGTGCTTCCAAGAAGAATGAACCAAGTACCGCCAAAAATACTGTCAAAAACCGTATAGTCGCCTGCATTCGAGGGTATGGCGGCGGCAACGAAGAAGATAAGACAGGTAAGAAGATTTATTCCTGAGGCAAGAAGCGAAATACTGTTAGACGCCTTCGGCCCAAATCGCTTGGTGATAATATCCATACACATAAATGACAGCCAGGAAATCAGAAATCCCCCGTCGAGCGCTATCCAATCCAGCTTAAGGAGTGTTTTATTCGCCAAAAGGTTCATACATATAACGCTCACCACGAATAGAGTCACCACAGGAGCGGGTATTGAGCGCAGGAGCAGCTTATATTCCTGCCACTCCCGTTTCAGTCTGTTTTTCATTTTATTTTTCATTAAGTCACCTATAAATTTTTCTCTTAAAAATCGTTATAAACGATTTTTTTATTTCATTATACCACAAGATAAAACAATATTCAATATCCTCCAAAAAACCGTACACAACTTATCTCGACAAAAATATACTATAATAGGAGGTAAGGATGGATAAATACGTTTTAATGGCGCTAATCGCGACGCTCGGCACCTGGTTGCTCACCGCTCTGGGCGCGGGAGCTGTCGTGTTTTTCAAGTCGCCAAGACCTGAGCTCTTAAATCTGCTTCTGGGCTTCGCCTCAGGAGTCATGATAGCGGCGAGCTTCTGGTCACTCTTACAGCCCGCTATTGAGCGAGCTGAGATACATTCGCGAATACCTGCGTATCTTGTGGTAACGGTAGGCTTTCTTCTCGGAGCAATATTCATGTGGGGTAGCGATAAGATAGTTACCTATACACAGTCACGGCTGACGGAGAACAAGGAAGCCGGCTTCTCGCGGATTTCAAGAATAGTAATGCTGATTTTATCAATCACGCTTCATAATATACCCGAGGGGCTGGCTGTCGGCGTTGCCTTTGGCGCGCTGAAAAACGGAAATATGTCCGCAGAGGAAATTTCGGGAGCCGTAACGATAGCACTCGGCATAGGACTGCAGAACTTTCCCGAGGGAGCGGCGGTGTCGCTCCCTCTAAGGCGCGAGGGCTTTTCGAGAAGAAGGAGCTTTATCTACGGTCAGGCATCAGGAATGGTTGAGCCCCTGGCGGGCGTACTCGGCGCTCTTCTGGTAGTCTACGTCGAGGCTATTCTTCCCTATGCACTCGCATTCGCCGCGGGAGCAATGATACTAGTAGCAGTCCACGAGCTTATCCCTGAGTGTCAGAAGAACAAGGACGCGAAGCCATATTTTTCAACTATGGGAATAGTCGCAGGCTTCGCCCTAATGATGCTGCTTGACGTTATGCTGGGATAAAAAATAATGAGCCAAGGCTCCTTCGTTAGACGGGCGCCAAGGCTCTTTTTATTATAATATGTATATAATTGTTGTCAAATATCCCTGTTTTCACACCAAAAGCTCGCTGCCTCTCGACACATTGCCTCAATTTTTTCGCCCCCGATAAGCCCCGCGCGCCAAGTGTCAGGTATCGATTCAAGCCCAAAGAGCGCGCCTGCAAGACCGCCTGCGATAGCGGCGACCGTATCAGTATCCTCGCCAAGATTTACAGCCGAAAGAACGCAGTCGCGATAGCTCTCTGCGCGTCTTAGACACCATACAGCCGCCTCCAAGGAGTGAACCACGTATCCCGAGCTCTCTATAGTGTGTATATCGGGTAATTCGCACCTAGGATTTCCTATTTCCTCAAAAAGTCGCCTGTACGTATGATATTCCTCATTGTCACGGTAATATTCCCTCGCCATAGCAAGACCGCGATATACAGACGCTTTCGTAGGTTTATCCAAGAGCGCCCAAAGAACGAAGGCGTATATTCCACTGGCAACAAGCGAGCGGGGGTGGGGGTGAGTTAAGGCAGAAGCCATTTCAATATCCCTGATATGTGGGACAAGCTCGCCCGAGGTGAAATAATAATAGAGGACGAATGGGTGAATTCTCATCAAAGAGCCATTTCCGTTTGACCTCTCGGACATGGGCGCGTGCCCAAAGGCGCTTTTTCTGTCGGAATACCTATATGAATAAATGGCGCTCATACAACTGCCTCCAACGTCAAAGGTCACACCCGTCGCGGTAAATTTGTCCGAGTATACCCAAAGAACGAGGTTATCCATAATTGCCGAGTAGTCTACCCTGCCCGATTTCAAGACGTCAAGCGCGGCAATGCTCATACTCGTATCGTCCGAAAAGCAACCCTTCGGCATATTGTGCGTGCCATAGCCTGTCATATCAGAAACGGGATTGGCTTCAAGGTAGCTTCGCGACTTGAACTCCGCGGGCACACCAACCGCATCTGCCACAGCGTGACCCATCATAACCGACGTTATTTTCTCCGCCGGCGACTTTTTGTAAGTTTTCTTATCCAAAATATACTCTTTTCTTTCTGTAGTAAGGTAAACTATTATTTACTCTTCATTGGGAATCAGCTCACACGGGTGGTATCAATAATACCTGCGGCGGAATGAAAGTTTGATAGCAACCATAGCGATAACTGCAATAACGGCGCACCCCAGTATGATGAGTGTTCCCTCCTCAATTTTAGTAAGTCCAAACAGGCTTTTGTTGTGAGCTGCGCTCTTGATAAAGGTAGCGCCGCAAGCCTCGCAGATACCGTTATCATCCTCATCAACGTGCTGAGAATACTCTAGCCTCTGCCCCTCACAGCCCGAGCAGGCGTGCCAATGTCCGTCAGCATCCTTCTCCCAGGTGTCCCTCGGGGTGTGCTCGGTATGGTTTTTCGCAGGGGTTATGATATATCCGCATTCCGTGCACACCGAGGGGGTATCGTCGGTTGCCTCGGCGTTTGGAGTATGCAGTTTAATCAGCTCGTGATAGTCGCATCCTGCCACAGAGCATCTTCTCGCGTGTCCCACCTCGGTCTTATAGCCAAAAGCTTCCTCCAAGGCGTGATATACTCCGCCGACGGTATAATAAAACAATGCGCCGTCCTTATCCTCACTTGCCATCACGTCACAGCGGGAGCAATCGTACCAATAGCTTCCCCTCGTCTTGCAGTCGCCTATATATCTCAGGTGCTTCTCGTCGATAATTTCTTCCCTGAAATTATGTCCGAGGGGATAAATTATGACCTCAGCCATATCGTTAATCTGTAGCTTCGCGGAGAGGTCGTGAAATTTCGCTCCGCATTCGCACACATAGTAGGGCGTATTTCCCTTTTCGGTGCAGGTTGGGCTCGTGGCGGGAACGGCATCCATAGATAGATGCTTGCAGGCGAGAATCTCAAGTCTGACCTCAAATCCCATAATAGAATATGCAAACCTATATGAGCCCGAAACGCCTACCCTGCTCGCGACAGCCGACCTGTTAGCTTCAAGCCATCTTGTGAAGGCGAAGGTCTCGCTGGTATATACCGACGCGGTGAGTGTTTTCGGGTCAAAGAGCGCAGATACCTCAGATACGGAGTATGGCCATTTGACCCTACCACCCTTGACGGTGAAGTAATTATTATCCTTAGAATTGCACACGGGTAGGCGAAAAGCCGCCTCGTCAGTGTCGTGCTCCTCGTCAATTTCGTCGTCGGTGGCGTTAAAATATGCGTGGTATAGCCTCTCACCCTGATCGTTCCAGGTGAGGTCAACCTGATAGTATTTTCCGTCTATTCTGACGTAATTCCACGCGTGTCCCTCTCGTGTGCCGGTAGAGGGATTAACCGAGCTTCCGAGAGCTATGAAGGACTGTATTCCTACTCTCTGGCACAGGTGCTGGAACGCCTCCGCATATCCCTCGCAGACCGCCTTGCCATCGACTATAGCGCCAAAAGCGTTGTGAGCATTTTCCGCTTCTATATATGTCACCTCTCGCGCGAGGTAATCGTGGATATAGAGCTCCTTTTCAAATTCTGTCCACTCGGGATCGATGGTGGAGAGTATCTCTTCCACCCTTCTGTCAAACTCGTCTCTAGCGGCTACGAGCTGTGCGCCCTCGTACAGATAGGTGGGTCTAAGCGCTAAGGCATCGCCTCTGCTGTTTCTCATAACCGAGTAGGTGTTTCCCAGCCAGAAATGGTCTGTTCTGTCGCGTCTGTACACCTCAAAAACCATCGACAGCTCCTCAACCGAAAGCGCCCTTTTTTTGTTATAGACGTCAATCTCCGCCTCGGCGTTTTCTATACCCTTAGTAATAGCGTCATAGGCAAAAAGATACTCCTCTGCCCCCTCAAGCTCTGCAAGCGCCGCTCTGCCGTAATATTCAATTTCAATCTCCACCGACTCCACGGGCTCGGTCTTTTCAGCATAGGCGTAGCTGTTGAAAAGAGATAAGAAAATCGTGACTAACAAAAATATACTTAAAAAAAAGCTTTTTTTCATATTAAATCCTTATTTTCGGGTAGATCATCACCACCCCTACACTAATATTACTTCAAATGAAGATTATTTTCGCAGAGGGGGCGTTTTTTCTTTAATTTTATCACAGCTCCGACGAATTTGCAAGAGAAAGCGCGGCTGATTTCTCAGCCGCGCAAGTTAAAGCTATAGCTTGTTGGTTAAATTACTTTCTGAACTTGGGAAGAAGGAACTTCCAAGCAGCGAATCCGCCGCCGCCAAGAGCTACGATGCCGCCGAGAACGATAAATACTATCGCTATAGCAGGCAGTCCCTTAGGCTCATCGGTGGGCTCGTCGGGAGTCTCAGGCTCGGGTTCGGGATCGGGCTCGGGATCGGGAGTAGGCGCTATCTCATCGTAGTACATTTCGATCTTCGGTCCCTGCTTTCCGCACACCTTGCACTCTCTGTGCTTCCAGCCTGTGACGAACTCGGTGGGCATCTGGTCGATAATGTACTCATACTCGTGAGCACCCATATCGGTCTTGAAGCCGCACTCGCACTCGTGCCAGTGAAGATCGTTGTCGTGAGTGTGCCAGCCGCTGCTGAAGTCGTGAGCGAGGTCCTCGGGAAGAGTGCTGTTGTCAGCAGATGCTTCTCCATCGGGTCTTGCGCCTGCATTCTCGGGAGCGCTCTCGTTAAGAACAAGGAAGCCCTGCATATCTATAGTGCCGTCAGCGTTTCTCTTTATACCCTTGAATTCAAGGCTCTCGAATATTTCAGCGGTAAGAGTTGTGCCTGCGGCATTCTGACAAGCGGTGCCATTCCAGTAATAGGTGGTCGCGTTGTTGTAATCCGCCGTTACCTGAGTGCCCTTACCCTTGAGCTGCTCGCCTCTGTCAAGCAAACCGCCGGGAACCTGATTTGTAATATCAGCATCCTTGAAGGAGATAATTCCGTCAGCAACGAAGGCGGTATTAGCACCTGCGTTAGTGTAGAATGCAACGTTGTAAGAGCCGTTGTTATAGCTAATGGAGTTGTGAACTATAACGTCGGGGCAGGAGTTGGAGTCAATACCCTTCGCGAGATTATAGAACGCGTAGGAGTTGATGAGCTGGTGCTTACCCGAGAGGCTGGAGCCGCCCATCTTGAAGCCGTTACCGTTACCCGTCTTGCCGTCGATGCCGGGAACGTATCCGTTGGCATAGGCTACGCAGTTTCTGATAACGACAGCGCCGATAGAGCCTGTTTCAACCTTCGCGTACAGATCCCATCCGTCGTCAGCGTTGTTATACGCTACGCATCCGTCGAATACGTTACCCTCGCCACAGGTGAGCTTAGCGGCGAAGCCGTCCGCATCCTCAAAGCCTGCGTCGTAGTTGCAGTAGGACGTACAGTTGAGAATGAGGTTATAGCTGGGCCAATCGGGGAACAGATCGGTGTCTGTATAGCGGCTTATCTGTATACCCGTGTTACCGTTGTAGTAGGTATTGATCTGGTCGAGGGTGTTGTGGTTACCCGAAACCTGGAAGCCCTTCTTCATATCTGCAGAGCGGGTTACGTCAAAGCCGTAGAAGTACCAGTAGTCACCGCCGTGTAAAAATCCTGCGCACTCTCCCTGGAAATCAAACACAGGTCTCGTCTTAGCCTCGGGATCTGCTATCATTCTGACAGGCTCCTCTGCGGTGCCGTCCATTCCGCGCTGGATCTTGACGGTCTTCATAAGGCGGTAAGTGCCCTCCATAATTACTATGGTCTGACCGGGGATAGCGTTATCAACTGCGGTGTAGATATCGAGAGGATATTCCTTCGTACCGTTACCGTTGGGAAGTCCTGTGGGAGATACGTACACAACCTTGTTGTGGTAGAAGCCCTTGTTCGCCAGAATAGTAATTGACTGGGACTGATTCTGGGTTGTGGACAGCTCGACGTATTCCCCGAGATCCTGGTCCGGATCGGGTGTGAAGGTGACAACGAGATCATTCTCGCCGTAGCTGTCGAGAGTTGCTTCAAGCAAATATCTGACAAGTCCCTTGACCTCTACGCCCTCAACAAGAACCTTACCGTTAAGAGTGACCTTGAGAGTACCGTCAACGTTGGTGTCAACCTCTACTCTGTAGCCGAGCTCTGTGGTAACGGTGGGAGATACGATAGAAACTGTGGGGGTGATATACTTGATAGGTCTTTCCTCTGCGGGAGCGTCCTCGGATGCAAGAACGGTCTTGAAATCAATATCCGAGAAGGTCGCGCGAGCGTTACGCGATGCGAAGAATCCAACGTACACGTTATCCTCGTCAAGCTTGGAGAGAGCCTCTGTATCGTAGAACTTCTCGCGTGCGATAAGCTTACCGTCGGTATCGTAGTAGGAGAGGAAGTAACCCGTGTTGTTCTTCTGAATCTCAAGAACAAAGGTGGTCATAATGCGGTCTTCGAGAGTGCCGGGAACTTCTTTGGTAGCATTTCCTATAACGTTATAGGTACCTGCTTCTTCGCCGTAGTAGCCCGCGGTGGTCTCGAAGGTCTTGGTGATGCTTGAGAAGTAGGTATTGATAGTATTGGTGTCGTTCTTCTCGAACATTGCAAGGTTATCCTTGTTGACACCCGTTCTCTCAACGATACCAAGTCCCTGCTTCATTGAGTACTTGGGGAAGCTGATAGCTGCAGGGTCCGAAATGTCGTAGATGGTTCCAAACTCGGAATCGTATCTGTACTCTATCTTAGTAGAGCCTACGAGATAGGAGTTATTCCAGAAGTCAGCAGCATTGCCGCTTATGCCAAGACGGTCGGTAGCCATAAGGCCGAAGCCCTCCTGACCGTTGGAGAACGTCCAGCTGTCAACGGTGACAGTCGCGCGCAGAGTGAAGTTGTACTCTGTGGGAACTGCAGTGTAGTAGAAGGCAAGACCGTCCACGGAGGTAGGCTGAATCTTACCCTTGCCTCCCTCGGAGAATACGGTAACCCGTCCGTCGTCGTTAACCGAGCCTGTGTAGCCGTTGTTGCTGATGTTGGTGGAGGGGCCGTATACTGTGAAGCCCCAAGTCTGTCTTGCCTCCTGGGTAACTGTGCAGTTAAGCGCAGAAACGCACTCAACCTGCTCCGTACCTCTTATAGCATAGACCTTAACCTCAACGACAGAGCCAACGGTAAGTCCATCTACTATATGAGTAGTATTGGTAGTTTCAGCAACCTTCGCGCCGTCGATGTAGATGTGGTAGCCCTCTGCTTCCTTGACTGCGGAGAAGATAACCTCTACCTTGCCCGCGCCCTTGGAGGTAGCGCTGATAAGAATAGGCTTTCCAAGAGGATATACGAACTCGCCGGAAAGGGATGCCGAGTTCTTATTCTCCTCGCCCTCTCTGATGAGAGTTGCAACAAATGAATATGTACCGGATGCTGCGGGAGTGAAGGTGAGGGTGTGCTCATCCTTTTCCGCGATGGAACGCTTGGTTGCAAGCTCGTTGCCCTCGCCGTCAAGCATAACAACCACAACCTCGTCTGCTCCGTCATAACCAATGAGAGCAGAAACCACAACCTTGAGATTTCCTTCGCCGTCGTCGGTAACCGAGCTGATCACGGGAGCTGTAACGGTCGCCCAATCTGCTCTTTCAGGCTTTTCGGGAGCGCCACTGCCAAGCACTGTGACCTCTACCTTGTAGAAGTTGTTATTATTGATAACGCCGCCGAGGAAGTAAGTGCCTGCCTCAGTAACCTCAATAGTGGATATGTAGGGGTCGTTCTTCACATACTCACCCTCGGTCTGTGTGACAAGAGTGCCGTCTGCACCAAACAGACCCATCTGACGGTGATCGTCGCCGCCCTGTACCCACCAGATCTTGACGGTAGCCGCGCCCTCGGTGGTGAACTGAATAGCGTTCTTGGTGGTATCGCCAATCTGCGCCTTGCCGCCGAAGTTCAGACGCTGTGCGCCTAC
>JAEIGA010003524.1_pt1 | contig 24481 bp, 12 predicted proteins | sample 9270691 | NCBI WGS metagenome assembly JAEIGA01 (sample SAMN17057246, study PRJNA624740) | gut metagenome | biome: biome; isolation source: fecal sample | host: Bos grunniens | place: China: Xizang | collected 2019
GCTGTATAAATAGCTTGTCGGAACGAATCTTCCGAAGCTACACCCTGTCCGGCAATATCATACGCTGTACCATGAGCCGGTGAAGTTCGCACAATAGGCAAACCGGCTGTAAAGTTCACTCCTTCATCCATGGCCAAAGCCTTGAACGGAGCTAATCCCTGGTCATGATACATGGCAAGTATACCATCAAAATAGGTAAAATTACCTGAACCCATAAAACCATCAGCCGGATAAGGGCCGAAGCACTGAATACCCTTTGCCTGCATTTCCTTCATAGCCGGAAGAATAACTTCCGACTCTTCGATTCCTATCAATCCATTATCGCCGGCATGGGGATTCAATGAAAATACAGCTATACGGGGGTTGCTGATATTAAAGTCTTGTTTCAAAGAACGATGGAATATGGACAACTTTTCCATCACCAATTCTTGGGTGATGGTAGATGCAATGTCCTTTACTGGAATATGTCCAGTAACCAACGCTACACGGAAATCATTCTTCAATAATATCATCAAAGCTTTATTTCCGTCGCCAGTACGCTCCTCAATATATTCAGTATGTCCCGGAAAATGGAACGTATCCGACTGAATGGTATGCTTATTGATAGGAGCTGTCACCAACACATCAATCAATCCTTCCTGATAATCGGCCAAGGCTCTTTCCAATGCATCGAGAGCAGCCTTACCTGCTTCGGGAGTAGGCTTAGTCAATTCAACTTTCAACTCATCGTCCGTACAATTCAAAATGCTCAGTCTGTCGTCCTGTGCATCTTCGGCCGAACTGATGATACTGAAATTAGTCTGAATATCCATTGCCTTCCGATGATAGGCCGCCACTTTGGGAGAACCATATACAATGGGAGTACAAAGCTCAAGCATCGTAGGATCTGAAAAAGCTTTCAGAATCACTTCATATCCCACTCCATTGATATCCCCGTGGGTGATACCAATCCTTATCTTCTTGTTTTCTTCCATCACATTAAATCTTTAATATTATTGGTTTACCACCGTAGTATCCTTCACTTCTTCCTGGATATCCGGTGAAATCACAATTTCTTCCATTTGTTGTTCTTGAGGTAATGCCAACGTATACAAAGATGCTTCCATCTGACGCATCAAATTACGTTTCATTTTTTCTGGTGCATAGATAAAACCTTCTACCACCACAACCCGTCCATTCGGACGGTCTACACGGGCATGAGAGACAAACGGTCCGCCCATCATGTCGCCTTCCATTTCCCACAATCCACGTGCTTCAAATGCATAATCACCACGTACACTGATATTATCCACATCAACAAAAATCGAGTCTGCAGTAGTCATGTACATTCCTTCATTAGCTCCCGGAATATTGACTTGCATCACAGAGTCGCGTTTGCGGATAAAATATTCTTTGGTAAACGTATCCTTATCTGTATACGGATAAGAGTACATGACAAAATTCATATCTGCAGTAGCACGATTGGTAGAGGCCCACAAAAAGTCCTTCCCAACTTTATAATTCTGCAAATCAACAGGAACCCATACATCACAGCCAAACAAACTGTTAACCTTGGTTGAAACAACATCATTGTGTTTCTTTTTCAGCAGAGCAATCTGTCGGTTCATTTCCGACTTGACGAAAAAGTCCAGAATAACTTGTTTGTTTTTAGTTACAAACTCGGCAAACGAATCTTCATCGGGTGCCTGAATGGTCATAATCATTTGCGGGGATGCATATACATCCCTTGAATACTTCAATTTAGGTTGAGTGTAGATAGGCTGAATATCTGCCACAATGATATTACGGAATATGCGCATCACCCGGTCAAAATGATTAGGACCAATCTGTGAAATACGGAAAGACCGCTCCGGTTGCGGAAGTCCGGGAACATCCGTATCCAGCACATCGAACAAGGCACGTCCTGCCGGACGTTCTTCCCACATATTCTTATCCATCACTACCAACATTTCATAGGGATTGCCACTGGAAGTTGGAGTGAACAAACTCTTCCCACCTTTCTTGCATGACGGCAGCATTACCAATACCATCAGTATCATGCTCAAATAAAACGCAATTCTTTTCATAACTTTATTTTTTTCTTGATCTATTTCTTTTCTTTCTCTTCCTGTTGTTTAGCTGTCGACAACATGCCACACGCAGCAAAGATATCTTCTCCACGCGAAGCTCGGATAGTTGCAAAAACCCCATGCTGTGTCAAGTAATCACGGAAAGCAACGATATGTTCCATACTTGTACCTTCCAAGTCTACATTGGGGATAGCATGGAAACGAATCAAATTCATTCGACATTCAATACCACGCAACAAGCGGACTATTTCTTTTGCATACACCAACGAATCGTTCACACCTTTGAACATGATGTACTCGAACGACAGACGACGCTGCTTGGAAAAGTCGTACCGGCTCAGCACTTCCACAATCTCTTCAATGGAAAATGCCTTTTCGGCAGGCATCAGTTCCCTGCGTTGGGCGGGTATCGGTGTATGCATGCTGATAGCCAAATGACAATCGCTTTCGTTTAGGAAACGTTCCAGCCCTTTCTTCAAGCCTACAGATGATACCGTAATGCGTTTGGGACTCCATTTGTAGCCATAGTCGCTCGTCAGAATTTCCAGCACCTTCAACACCTCATCCAGATTATCGAAAGGTTCTCCCATACCCATAAACACAATATTCGTCAATGTGTTTCGCTCGGGTATGGAAAAAATTTGGTTCAAGATTTGGTTGGAAGTCAGATTAGCGGTAAAACCCTGTTTGCCCGTCATACAGAATTTGCAGTTCATCTTACATCCCACCTGCGAAGAAACACATAGAGTGGCCCGGTCATTATCGGGTATATAAACCGCTTCTACAAAGTCATTGGTAGGCGTACGGAACAGATACTTCACCGTACCATCTACCGACCGCATGGCTTCTACAGGAGCAGATGCCCCCACTTCATAACCTTCCTTCAATGCCTCGCGATATTTCAAGGAAAGGTTAGTCATTTCATCTATCGAAACAACCTTCTTGTCATATAGCCAAGAAGCGATTTGTTTGGCCGCGAATTTGGGCATTCCCAAGTTCGCAGTTATCTGCTGAATATCATAAAGAGTTTTCCCTAACAAAGGGGTTTTAGAAACTTCCATCATTTTTTCAACTTTAAACGTACAAAGATAGACAAAATTTAAGATATAATGGTTATATTTGCAAGCATAATTACAAAATTTTAGAACTATGCATAAAACTATCACATGCTTCGTACCTTTCGAGAACGAAGTTTCCACGAAAAGAACAATTGATGAATTAAGGCAAAATCATCCGACAAATATAATTTTTTTGCTATCTACAACTTCATCAAAAACAGCATTTGAAGGTTGTCCCGTTATTCGCATTGATTCTTATAACAGCACACAGACTTTCAAACAAATATCCTTACACACCGATACCGAATATACTTTAATCTACACCAAAACCTCTCCACTGGAACTTGGTTACAAAGCATTAAATAGAATGGCTTCACACCTCATCAGCAATCAGTGCAGCATGGTTTACTCCGATTACAACGAGCTAAAAAACGGTAAATTAACCAAACATCCAGTAATCGATTACCAATTAGGTAGTGTACGCGACGACTTTGATTTCGGTTCCCTGTTAATGTTCCATACTCCATCTTTAAAAGCCGCGACAATCCAATTAAAAGAAAATTACAAATATGGTGCATTGTATGCCATTCGCCTGTTCATTTCGCGAATCAGCAGCATCAGGCACATCAAGGAGTATTTATACACCGAAAGAGAGGATGACCTCCGTTTATCCGGCGAGAAACAGTTTGATTATGTAAATCCACGTAATCGTGAGGTACAGATAGAAATGGAAGCTGTATTCACAGACCATTTGAAGGCTATCGGTGCTTATTTGCCCCCACGCGAACAAAGGGTGAATTTCCGTCAAGTGTCTTTCGACACGGAAGCCTCTGTAATCATACCTGTCAGGAATCGGGTAAAGACCATCAAGAATGCCATCGATTCCGTACTCTCACAAGAGACTAATTTCCCTTACAACGTCATCGTAGTGGACAATCATTCTACAGACGGTACAACAAAGGCTATCGCTTCCTACAAACATAATCCTAAAGTCATACACATCTGTCCCGAACGTACGGATTTGGGCATAGGTGGTTGTTGGGACTTAGCCGTCAACCATCCTTCGTGCGGACGTTTTTCCGTACAATTGGATAGTGACGACCTTTATAGTGGCCCCCATACTCTACAGACCATTGTAGACGGATTCTACAAACAAAAATGTGCCATGCTGATAGGTTCCTATACCATTACCGACTTCAAGCTGAATCCTCTTCCGCCTGGAATTATCGACCACAAGGAATGGACAGACGAAAATGGACACAACAATGCATTACGTATCAATGGTCTGGGAGCGCCACGTGCATTCTTTACCCCACTATTGAGAGAAATAGGTATACCCAATGTAAGTTATGGTGAAGATTATGCACTTGGGTTAGCATTCTCCCATACTTACAAAATAGGACGCATATACAAATCACTATATCTTTGCCGTCGGTGGGAAGGCAATTCCGATGCAGCCTTGGATATCGAGAAAATCAATCAGAACAACTTATACAAGGATAGTCTTCGCACCCATGAATTGTTGGCTCGTATGAAAAAAGAGAAAGAAGAACCCACAGCCTTCTATTACAAAGAAGAAGTGAATGAGTTCATCAGAGAACAATTTTCTACATGGGAACTTGCCATGAACAACCACATGCAGCTCAACAATGCACAGATTAAGGTTCTGCAAGCCGGACGCTTCCCCTTCATCGCACAATATAATCCTGCACGTATTGCTTCGACCAATGCCAAGACCGATAGTGAAAGTATAGAAAAGCGCAAATGCTTCTTGTGTATCAAGAACCAACCGCAGGAACAGATAAGAATGAGTCTTTCAAAGAAAATGAATCTCTGCGTAAATCCTTATCCCATTTTGCCGGGACATGTCACCATTCCATGCAAGAAGCACCACCGTCAGGAACTGCTTCTTCATTTAGAGGAACTGTCCCAAATTTACGACAAATTACCGACCGATTATACCCTATTCTATAATGGGCCGTATTGTGGAGCATCTGCCCCCGACCATTTCCATCTGCAAGGGGTACCTAAAAAATATGTACCGTTGATAAACTGGTACGACTTGCTAAGAAAAGAGGCCAAGCCTATCGCACAAAACATCGTGATAGAAAACAGCAAACATAACGAACTGGAAATCAGCGAAACCAAACTGTTCTATATCAAGAACTATCTGTGCCCGTTGTTCGTCATTGAGTCTAATCAATGGCAAGACATGACCAATATGGCAGAATATCTCTTCAGCCACCTTTATCAGGACGATGGTGAATGGGAGCCCAAATTCAATGCGTTTATTTGGAAACCCAAGAAGTTGTCGCAAACCAACTTCATTATCATTCCTCGTAGCAAACATCGTCCCAATTGTTATTATGACAATGAAAACAGATTGGCAGTGAGTCCCGGAGCGCTCGACATGGCTGGTATTGTCGTAACGCCCTATCCGAACGATTTCCAAAAAATTACAGCCACTGATGTAAAACATATCATTAAAGAAGTTGGCTACCCGTTCGAAATTATCGAACAAATTGTCCAGAACATTATAGATGAGAACTTATGAAAGAGCCCGAAATAAGCGTTGGCATTCTCAGCGCACAAAAAATACGTTTCACTTTGACAGGCAACCACCTTGCCAAAGGTGAGACCGTAAACGGAAAGCAAGAAGTTTCTTTCTGTGAGGGAGGTATCTTGTGGAAAAATAACTTATACAAGGAACTGACTTTCATTCCACTAGAGGAACGCTCCTTCTTTTCCCTACACGATGTAACCATCGGCATCAATTTCCACTGGGAACGCCAAGAAACCCAAAGCTTTACCGGAACCTTGAAACTGGTGGTAGACGAAGGTAAAATTAGTGCCATCAACCTTCTTCCGGTAGAGGATTATCTGGTCAGTGTCATCTCTTCGGAAATGAGTGCCACCTCTTCGTTGGAGTTTCTGAAAGCCCATGCCGTCATTTCCCGTAGCTGGTTATTCGCACAAATGGAAAAGCGCAAGGCTTTAGGAGACCAAACAGACAATTTCTTCTCTTTTGTCAAGACAGACAGCGAATATATCCGATGGTATGACCGAGAAGACCATACGATCTTCGATGTATGTGCCGACGACCATTGCCAACGTTACCAAGGAATCACAAAGGCATCCAATCCTACGGTAATAGCAGCAGTAGAAGCTACTCGCGGAGAATTGTTAATGTACGGCAACCGGATATGTGATGCTCGTTTTTCGAAATGTTGCGGAGGTGTGACTGAAGAGTTTGAATATTGTTGGGAAGACAAACATTTCCCTTATTTGGAAGCCGTAGGCGATACTAAAGACAACAGTCCACTACCCAATCTAACCCAAGAGGAGGAAGCTGAACATTGGATACGTACGGAGCCATCTGCCTTCTGCCATACGGACGACAAGAATATATTGTCCCAAATCCTGAACAACTTCGACCAGGAAACGACCCAATTCTATCGGTGGAAAGTACGGTATACGCAAGTCGAACTGGCGAGACTCATCCAAGAAAAGACCAAAACGAACTACGGACAAATCATCGACTTGATACCTATGGAGCGAGGAAAGTCCGGGCGTATATCCAAATTGAAGATTGTAGGAAGTTTGAAAACCTTAACCATCGGCAAGGAGTTGGAAATTCGAAGAATACTATCAGATACCCATCTGTTCAGTTCAGCTTTTGTTGTCGACAAGGAAGAGGTAACAGACGGCATTCCCCAATCTTTCCTCCTTACGGGAGCCGGTTGGGGACATGGGGTAGGCTTGTGCCAGATAGGTGCTGCCGTTATGGGCGAAAAAGGCTATACTTACAATGAAATTCTAACTCATTATTACCAAGGAGCAGACATCTGCAAACGTTATTGATTTATGAAAAGAACATCTCCCTGGACCTGGGTACCCACCCTATACTTTGCACAAGGACTTCCTTATGTAGCAGTCATGACCATCTCACTCATCATGTACAAACGATTGGGTGTAAGCAATGCCGAAATAGCCTTCTATACCGGTTGGCTGAACCTTCCTTGGGTCATCAAACCCTTGTGGAGTCCATTCGTCGACCTCATCAAGACCAAGCGTTGGTGGATAACTTCCATGCAGCTGCTTATCGGTGCCGGACTGGCGGGTATCGCCTTTACCATCCCCACGGAACATTTTTTCCAGCTCACCCTTGCCATGTTCTGGCTGATGGCATTCAGTTCCGCCACACACGACATTGCCGCCGACGGATTCTATATGTTAGGACTCGACACCCGACAGCAAGCCCTCTTCGTTGGTATCAGAAGTACGTTCTACCGCATTGCCACCATTGCCGGACAAGGCTTACTCATCATGCTGGCAGGTTATCTGGAGACATCGACGGGCAACATCCCGTTTGCATGGTCCATCACCTTTATGGTATTGGCAGGCCTCTTTCTCGGCACCTGGGTGTACCATAAGTTCATACTCCCCCATCCCGATACCGACACTCCGTCAACTTCCATCTCGGCATCCAATATATTGAAGGAATTTGGACAGACCTTTGTCACCTTTTTCCAAAAGAAGCAAGCCAAGGTGGCCATCCTTTTCATGTTGCTCTATCGATTACCCGAAGCTCAGCTGGCTAAGATGTCCATCCCTTTTCTGGTAGACCCCATTACCGAAGGAGGATTGGGACTGACCACCGAACAAATTGGTTTTGTACAAGGAACAGTAGGCATCATCGGTCTGACCTTGGGAGGAATCTTGGGCGGTATAGCCGTATCTCGCCACGGATTTAAACGTTGGATATGGCCCATGGTATGCGCCATATCCATCCCCGATGCTGTATATGTATATCTTAGTTACGCACAGCCCGAATCACTCCCTATCGTCAACCTCTGCGTATTCATCGAGCAATTCGGCTATGGTTTCGGTTTCACCGCCTATATGCTTTACCTCATCCGTTATGCCGAAGGTGAACACCAAACTGCCCACTATGCCATCTGTACCGCTTTCATGGCACTTGGCATGATGATACCCGGTATGGCAGCTGGCTGGTTGCAAGAAGTGATGGGCTACCAGCTGTTCTTCATATGGATTATGGTTTGTACCCTTGCAACCTTTGGGGTAACCGCTTTGTTGAAATTAGAAGATTAACCACATAAAAACAGGCCTCCTACATCAAACACATACGAGTGGTTACTACCATTGACTATTCGCTGAAGAATTAAAAACAAGAGGGTGCGTCAAAATGAAAAACGGCTGTCATAATGTCGTTTTTCTTTTCGACGCACCCTCTAAAATCCTATTTATAAGCTCTACTACAAAGCAACTACCAATTCTTCACCGGCTTCAATGGTATATACACCTTGAGGAAGCACCAATGTACCTTTACCCCCCTGGCTTTTTACCTTCACCTGATGGCTATCCATATATACGGTTATCAATCCGAAAGGAGTAGGTACACTACCTTCCATCCACTCCAAACCACCCAGAGCAGGGGTTACAGTAAATGTTTTGTAACCGGGAGAAGTAGGTTGTATGCCCAAATAATATTTACCCAACAGATATACAGGACTGGCTCCCCAAGCGTGGCAAAGGCTCTTGCCATACGGACGACCGTACATCGTGAGATGTTGTGTTCCGCTTTCATGAGGCACATATTTTTCCCAGAAACTGGTAGCACCTTCGCGGAGCATCCCGCCCCAATAGGCTTTCATTTCATGCATCACTTCGGTGTGTAAACCCATCATGCATAGAGCTTCCAACTCATAGAATCGCATATAAGGTGTAGTGATAGGGTCTATCTCCGGATTAAGCATTACGGAATGCATGACTGCTTTCTTTTCATCTTCATTCAAGAAATCATAAAGCATCGCAAACATATTGGGGAACTTGGTGATATGCGGATTCATCTCCCCATCCTCGATAGCATGCATGAAAGCTTGTTTTTCTTCGTTCCAGAAGGTAGGTTTCAATTTGGCGGAAAGAACATCAAACAAAGCTTTGAAATAGGCTGCATCCATGGCATATTCTTCAGTGACAATACTACCTTGAGGTGGACAAGCCAACGGATGGTCGCGGAGTACAGAAGCACAGAGCTGCATGGTTTCGAGCGACTTGCAGAACAATATCTGTTCGAAACATAGGGTTCCGCGCTTATGCATGGGGAAGTCTACCCAATCAACAAAAATCCAGTCATCCGGCTTACCGTCTACCATACCTTCTTCATTCGTTCTACCCAATACATAATCCATCAGAGTACGCATGCGTGGATAAAGTTCGCGAACAAACGCCACATCACCCGTATAGAGATAGTAGTCGTACACGGACTTGAACCAATAGAAGGTGTAATCCATAATGGTGTTGATATGAGCGGTAACGGGATCCTTGCCTCGAAGCTGGCGGATAGTACGCTTCACACACTCATTGTCGAATCGTAGATAATAGTTCATCAAGTACGACTGAATGGCATCTCCCGACCAGGTCCAACGGTCACGTTTGATACCATCTACATAGAACTCACGAGTGGTAAGATCCATGGTATAGGCACCAACCTCCCAGATGCGATTCAGTTCTTCATCATTACAACGGAAAGTACCGCTCTTCGATAAGTTCTGTGGCGCATATTCATAGTCCATAGAAAGCGATTCGAAAGTTACATCACCCTCCGTTTCAATATAGACAAAACGGAAAGCCTTGGAATCTTTCACGATGATTTCGGTACATGCACCCGTTATTTCTATTTTATCGAGCGTTTCACAGAAATCTTTGTCCAACGCTTCTTCACGACTTTCACCATAGTAAATATGAAGCATGCCACAACCTTTCACGTCCTTGAAACGAAGATAACCAAACGTTTCGCATCCGAAATCGTACAGACCATTCTCTTCGGATACCGGGAAACGTTCCTCGCGAGCCAAACGGTAAAGCGAAGGACGTGCCTCCGGCGTATCAAAATTCCAGCTCGCAGCCGGTACATAGATACCCGATCCATGGGCCACGCCGTTCTCGTCTATCCAAATTTTATCTTCATAAGTAGCAAGCCACGAAGCATCGGTATTTACCGTAGCCCCTTTGATATAGAGTGCCGGAGGTGTTACTTGATTATGTACTTTTATATTCAGTTTATGTTCTCCTGCCGGAAGAGTAAATTGCTTGGGCATACCAAACTGCAACTTACCATCCAACATCAGATTGAAATCGCCTTCCGTTTCAATCAGCACGGTTTCGGAAGCGTCCAATACGAATGACTTGGAAAACTCCACTGTCACCCAATGGCTGTCCTGTTTCCAGAAAGGAGGAAACATAGCCCCACGCTCTGTACGACGGTTATTGAAACGGTTTCCTAGCCATATTTCAAAATCTCCGGGAAACCATATCCATGTTGCTTTAGATGTCATAGCCATATTTTATTATTTTCTAATTCCTGCTTTCAACTTAATGGAATCGTTTACAGCTGGTCCGTTATTTTCCCAAACATTACCGGGTCCATTGGCATTCTGAAGATACTTCTCCCCTTCTGTCCAGTTATTCTTTACCGTAATGAAAGAAGAACCTTCATCGGTATACAGATAGAACCAATGGTGCGGATCGTGCACATAGCTAGGAGTATAAATGCTATGTACGCTATTCTCTGTAATAAAACTATGTGGTTGGGAACCAAGTGTATAGATACCTGCCACATCGTACATGTGCTTTGCGTAATGATGTATCAAATTGCCATGTACCCGGTTGTTGCGCATACAGTTTACCGTACGTGTCCATCCCCATCCCAGACTGATACCGGAGTAAGACACTTCGCAAATCTCGTTGTACTCTATATTGATGTCGCGTACATAACCGGCACAGATGCCTACCGTACCCCAATCTTCGTTCGTTACATCCTTGATAAGATTATCGGTTATATTCAAGCCACGGCACACTTCCCGTTCATCATCCGGATCGTAAGGCTGGTGAGTTTCATGCGCCATCGGGCTGAAACTACCGGTTACAATACCATTCCCTGCAATGTCGGTAAAGGTACATCGGCTGATGTTACCCCCTAAAGTACCCCATTCGTAATCCACACCGGATGAACCGAGATGCGTGAATGTACACCCTACAAAATCGATATGATGGGCAGCCTTCACAACTACAGCCGACGATGGACGTCCTAAGAATCCCTGATTGTCGAGTTTATGGTTGTTCGGACGAATCATCTGCGGACGGAGTTTGTAGGCATCCACCAAATACATGCCAGCCTGCAAAGGGACGTGTCCCAAAAGTGACGGACGCATCCAAGTTGTGTAACTGAAAGTAAGGTTTTCAAAACGAATGTGTTTCACCGGCTTATCCAATGTTCCTTCTACATTCACCAATGTCTCTATGGCTGGAACAACAGCTTCAACCATTTGTTCTCCTTTATGTGGATAATAATACAATTTACGGGCCTCGATATCGTGATACCATTCACCGGGTTCGTCAAGCAGTTCCTTGGCATTGGTCAAGTAAAAGGCCGAATTATGTCCGTTGGTAGTCACCATGGGACTTGGCCATGGATGTTCGAACTGGATACGGCTTTCCGGATTATGGAAACGAACTGCAGCACTGTCGCCTTGAATCTCTACAGACTTAATGCGCAAATTTGCCACGCACCACATTTCATGCAAGACCATTTCGGCATACTTGGCTTTCTGAATCTTCTTTACAGCTTCAGCAGGTACCCAAAGAATCTGATGGGTCTTGTCATTACGGATAATTCGGAACATCTTTTCAAAATCAGCCACATCGCGTGCACGTACCGCTTTCTTTCCATTGACATAAAGCTGACGAAAATCCAGGGGACGACCATTATAATTAGGTACATCGGCAACCATCAGCTTACCTTGTTTCTTCCAGCCTTCGATGCGTACACCGCCATGAAGCACAGCGCCACCATCCGAAGTTATCACAGTGGGAGATTCAGGTGTTCCACTATCTTCTGGACGAACAAACAAAGATTCATACAAGAAATAATTTCCCGGTGCCAAATGAATCGTTACTCCATTTTTCACGGATGGATCACCCAAACGGCGCAATTCACGTGCCTGACGGAGTGCATGCGTAAGACTCTCACCGGACTTGACATAAATGTCGGCTGCTGATAACAAACCTGTTACCAGCAGCATACACATACATATGATGTTTCTTTTCATAAGCATTCACTTTACTTATCGTGCCAAAGGCATCCAAACGGTCATTTCCCCTTTACCACGATTTCCCCAAGCATAATAAGGAATCAAACGGATATTCACTTGTTTGTCCGACTTGCCCACTTCACGATAAAGGACACCTTCCCACGAAGCATTGTCGGTTAAACGTGCTTTTCCTTCAAGAGCCATAATAGGACTACCTTCAATTGTAATCTTTTTCGGAGTCAGCTGAATATCTGCCGGTATCAACACATCATCAATGCGCTTGCCACCTTCAATATCCATACTTTCCAAACAATAAACCAAAGGTCCGCGTTTTACAACAACTTGGTTACGGATTTCTTCAGCCAACGGATGAGCCTCCAACAGACGAACCGGCATATCCATTACCCATTGTACTTCATCACCCACTTTCCATATACGGTTTACTTCGGCGTATGTATTGGCTTCCCATTCTCCCTGTACGGTTTCACCATTCACCGTAAGCGTAGCCTTCTGGCACCATTCAGGAACACGGAAGAACAAGGAGAAAGCTTTTTTCTTACGTGGTTTCGGAGCCTCTGTTATAGTTATTTTCACTGCACCGTCCCAAGGATAATCGGTTGCCTGATTCAAAGCAACGGCACCTACGCCCGGTAATTCTGTCTGAAGATTGTTTGCTCCATAAAGATGGCAATAAATGGCATTTTCGGCCACGGTATAAGCATAGTTCTGTGCCTGACAAACCGTACGCAAAGTATTCGGAGGACAACAGAAACAGCTGATGTATTCCATACGTTCCTTCGGCCAACGGAGAGTATATGGCAAGTCTGCACTGATACGGAGCGGATTGGTATAGAAGTACTTCTTACCATCCAAACTGATACCGCTCAACACACTGTTATAAAGGGCCATTTCCACGATGTCGGCATACTTGGCATCCCCTGTAACGTGCAGCATACGCCAATTGAAAAGCATGTTCCCAATATTAGCACAAGTTTCGTTATGAGCCGTGCTGTTGGGCAACTGATACGGACGTCCATAACTCTGGTGTACTTTCTGAATGCTGTCCGGTTCATAGCAAGTACCGTCGGGCGAAGTTCCGTCATACAAGGCGCCACATGCACCCGTCACATACATCTTACGGGTAACGATATCCTTCCAGATACTGTTTAGATTCTTCATCAGCTGTTCTTCACCGGTTTCTGCATATACATCTGCTACACCGGCATACAGATAATTGGAACGTACGGCATGCCCCATAGCATTGTACTGTTCACGGAAGGGTACACGGTCCTGATTGTCATCGGTACCATTTTCAACCATTCCACGAATGTCAATCAAGTTCTTCGACAGTTCCAAATAACGCGGATTTCCTGTAGCACGATACATTTCGACAACACCCATGTAATGCGATGGACAGATGGCATTACGTGCCAGTTCTGCAGAAGCTGTTTCATAGAAATGGCAAAGAAAATCGGTAGCCTTGACAGCTGCATCAAAAAGGGTTGTCTTTCCTGTAGCACGACGATGCACGATAGCAGCCATCATCAAGTGTCCCAAGTTATAGGTTTCGAAGTTCAAGCGATTGGCAAAAGCACCCTTTTCGTCTTCCGCTCCCACCTTGGTACCAATCACAGTCTGCTTATTACCGGAATGGGTATCAATTCCTTTATTACGCTCTTCGATGATAACCGGTGTATGAATATAACCGTCAGCACGTTGGCTCTTTACTACATGAGCAATAAAATGGTCCATCAACTTATCCAGTTCCGGATCTTTGGTGATAGCATAGACCGAAGCCACCCCTTCCATCCATTTGTACATGTCACCATCGTGGAACGGAGGTCCCCAATGTTCACCCTGACAAACACCTGCTGCAATTTCAAAATTACGGAAACCGTGGGATATGTCGGGATTGTTCCATGTATTCCACATACTTTGTACAGATGTCTTGCTGAATACGTTGAAACGATCCCCCCAAAAACCGTCAGTCCATTGTACGGAAGCCAAACCTGTATTCGCCATCTTGGCATATTTACTTTGGCTCATATCGGTCAATCCTCCCGTTTGCGCAAATGCACCGATGCAAAGGGAAGAAGCCAAAAGCGCTAATCTTACTTTCTTCATGGTATTTAATAGTTCTTATTTTGTTTTACTCAAATCAATTTCCTTGTAGCTGATACGGTCACGGCGCCAGGTATAGACCACATGTACTTTGCCATCCTTTCCCTGAATGACACTTGGGTAGGAATATTGACTGATTGGACTGTCTTCCAATACAACAGTTTCCTTCCATGTTTTTCCATCATCTTCCGAAATAGCCAATGAAAGCGGTGTGCGCAATCCTTTCGGAGTACCCGAAATGGTTTCAAAATTATTGTAAACCAACACTTGACGACCATCAGCAAGGGTAACAGCGTCTGTTCCTGAATTATTGTTGGGTATATCGCTCAATATAACCTTACTCCAAGTATCCCCATTGTCGCTGCTATAAGTTACCGCCAACTTGGCATTGCGAGTTCTTCCCAAAGCCATTAGTCTTCCATCACTCAGTTTCAAGATACTGGGTTGGATACAAAGAATAGGTTGGGCACCTTGTTCCTTCAATGCTTCGCCGGCCTCCAAATCGTCGGCTGCAGCCACTCCTGCCTTTCTGTTTTGAGTAGGCACGGACAGTTCGGCTTCTACCGGACCGACATATTTCCATGTCTTTCCTTTATCGTCCGAGATTTCGAAATGAAATTTCCAGCCATCGGCTTCTGTACTCGACGGACAAATGATACGTCCATTGATGTATTCAGGTTTGTTCTTGATTGGTCCCAGAAATCCTTCGGGAAGCGCCATTGGTTTGCTCCAAGTCTTTCCTCCATTCTTGGAAGTTATCTGAAAACCTCTCCAATCGGATACACCATAACCTATCTTATAATAGAGCACCAAATCACCTCCGGGAATCTGAAAGAGTACAGGATTGTAGCAAGGCTTTCTCCAATCTTCATTGACCAACGGCTTACCTGTATTGGCTGCAGGCGACATCCAGGAAGGATAAGTCACATTATCCCCCATCGGAACGGCCGGAGCAGCTTCTTTGGCACCGCCCATCTCCATCATAGCCGTACGATAAAGTTTGGCACGGTCGTCTTTGGTTGCGTTAGGAATATCTTTCAATAGACGTGTCAAGATTTCATCACGCTGTGCAAATTTCTTCAAATCGTCGTCACTGAAAGCCGAACGTGTGTATTCGGTATAGATACCATCGGCAGCTTTATAGGGTTTGGTCCATGTATTGGTTCCTTTCGGTTTACGGCATACCCAAATATTACTGTCGGGATTCTTTTCCTTGGTACCACCAAAGAAGGCAGCCACCAAATCGCCGTTCTTCAACTCTACAATTGTTGCTCCATGACAAGCAGGAAATTCCGCATTTTCATACAAGAATTCATCCTTAGTAATGGCTGCATGAACCGGTTTGACATCGGATGTAAATCGATAGCTTCCCGAACCGATTCTTTCTACCTTACCATTGGGCAGATGTACTTCAGCGGTAGTGTTGGCAGGAATAACCACTTCCCATTCTACCTGCTGCAAATTCTTTTTCCAGTTGCTCACTACCTTACCATACGGAGTACGGTAGGAAGCGTTTACATAAGTCACATCCTGAATTTCGAAATTGGGTTTCATTACGATATGCTTGTAACCAATTTTCCATCGGTCACTCTTGATACCACCCAAGTTTTCGTAACACCATGGAATCAAATCTCCCAACAGCATCACATGATTACCACTATTCATTTTAGGATTGGCGGTATTACCGTTCCACAATTCCCAAATAGTGGTTGCCCCTTGTTTGGCCATATATCCCCATGACGGATAAGTGTCATTGCTTGCTAACAAATAAGCTACATCGGCATATCCCTTGCGTGAAAGTTCGCGAAGAATCCACGAAATACCAATCACTCCACAACTGATGTGTCCGTTTCCTTTTACCATGATGCTGGTTACGGCATTGTTCACCACATCCTGGATATGTTCCTTCGGAACCAATCCGAAAGCCAAAGGAAGGATGTTGGCTGTTACCGTATTGTTTCCATAGAATACACTATCTGGATAGAGCACATGACCGGGTTGCAACGAAGTGCCTTTCTTTACGGTCAGGAACGTAGCATTAAAGGCATCCTTCATTTTGTGTTCCAACTCTTCCCATTGCTTCTTGTCATCTTCGTATCCTAAAATAGTGGCAAAACGATGCATGGTCTGCAACATCTTACAATAATAAGCGGTTGAGATCAAAGCCCCGTCAGTAATACGGGTAGAATCCTGGCTATGAATCAATTCCAAGGATTCAGGAGGCATACACCAGTCACCGTAGCGGTCTTTGGTAACGATATAATCATCGGTCATGTATTCCTCGCGCATATAATTCAACCAATGTTTAATATTTCCATACCACTGTTCCATCGGTTTCTTGTTGCCGAATTGAGTATAGATCATGTCAATGGACAACGGTAAAGCTGCCGGCCAAGTCATGTTATCCGAATAATAGTTCCAATAAGCCGGAGCCACATCGGGAATACATCCGTCTTCACGCTGGGCCTCACAGATGTCGCGCATCCATTTGGCATAAAGCGGACCATTTTCAAAAATATAGCTTTCGCCCAACGACCCCATCGTACGGTCGCCCAACCAAGGCTGACGTTCGTTACGTTGCGGACAGTCTACCGGCAAACCTTTATAATTACCTAAAATACCCCAGTAGGCATTACGATACACCTGGTTGATAACCGGATTGGATGTTTCGAAAGAACCGATCACTTCCATTTCATCACTAACCACTTCACCCATAAAATCATCGAGAGTAGGATTCTTATATCCCTTGATTTCTACATATCGAAAACCATGGTATACAAAACGCGGTGCCCATTCGGCTCCGTTCTCCTTGCCGTTACAAATATAAGTATCGGTCACGCGGGCATCACGCAAATTCTCTACATAAAGTTCACCGTTTTTTTGCAAAGTTTCGGCAAAACGCATCTTAATGACATCGTCCTTGTCACCACGCACCTTCATGCGAATCCATCCTACCATATTCTGCCCCATATCCATGATGTACTTGTCACCCAATTTCACAATAGATAAAGGACGGATGGTTTGGAGCACCTTCATATTGGGTGCCATTGCACCGCGTAACGTAGCGGAAGGTATGCTTACACGCTGTGCATTCCCCCACTTGGAATCATCGTATCCTGGTCGGGTCCATTCGCCCAATTCCTTGCGAGCATCGTATTCTTCACCGTCATACTCGTTATTGCTACGGATAGGTCCGTCGGCTGTCAGTTTCCATTTTTCATCCGAAGAAATAGTTTGCGCCGTACCGTCGGTATATTCCACAATCAAGTTCAGACGAAGTTTAGGATAACCGAATGTAGGTGTCTTATAAGGTTTATAGTTTTGACGGGCTGTATAGAACTTACCGTTACCAAGGGTTACACCGATGGCATTGTCCTTTGCCAACATCGACGTTACATCGAACGAATTGTAGATGATGGTCTTGCGGAAATCGGTAGGTGCCGGTGCCAATACCTGATCACCAACTTTTTCTCCGTTAATGTAAAGTTCGTACATTCCCATACCGGCAATATGGACGGTAGCACGTTTCACTTCCTTTCCCAAAGAAAACTCCTTACGGATATAACGGGAACTCAAGCGACTCCACTGAGTCTCATCATCCCATGGAGCAGCCTTGTCCATACCTATCCATCTGCCGCTCCAATTGGCCTCCTTCAACAATCCTATTCCCCATGTAGCCGGTTCACTCCAATCGCTTTCACCCTGAGTGGTATAAGTCTTCACCTTCCACCATCCTCGCTGGTTGCTTTTGAGTTTTTTCCCTTTATACACAATCCATTGCGACTCACCAGAGGGAACCAGTCCCGAATCCCATAAATCGCCCTTGCCTTCAGCCAACAATTCCGGTGATGAAGCAACCAGGATATGATAAGCGGTCTGCATCACGTTCTTGGCATCCGATTCCAGCATCCAACTCATTCGTGGTGCATGGGTATCCAGACCCAATGGATTCACCATCTGTTCCGTTCTCGGATGGGTCACCACCACCGCTGCCTTTAGAAAGAACGGTAAGGCAAGCAACAAACTTACTATCGTTTTTCTTTTCATAGACCTACTGTTTATTTGTTCCATTTCTGTTGCATATCAGGCATGGAAGTCCATTCCTTATTAATATAGTCTTTCGATGCATCCACAGCAATCAGAACACGGTCGTTACCGCTCATATAGCCACAATCATATTGGAATTTGGTTACCTTGCTGTCGAACTCACCCACATATTCCAACTTACCGTTGGCCGGATGATACCACCATACATTCTTCTTGGCACCGCTTACCTTAGCCAAATCAACTTCCATCGGACGTGCCGAATAGTTGTATACCAACAAATAGTCAGTACCACGAGTCGCGATGGCACGGTCGTAACGTTCACCGTTTACACCGGCAATCACACTCTGGTCAGGAATACGTTCAAAGAACGGGAAGGCAAGCATCAAGTTTTTCAGATGAATCATCTGACCGAAACCGGGATCTTCCAAAGCATCCCACCAAGCTTTCTTCATACCGTCGGCACCGAAAGAACCGTTCACACCCGGACGAATGAACTGCATGATGTCATTATGTCCATAAGAATGTCCGAACGAACCGGCAAATACCGACCAATAGGCATAACGGCGTACATCATGCTGGTTCCAACGGATTTCATTCGGGTCGTGCAATCCCTGAGGAATCTCTTCGTAAATAGGTTCATCATCAATCACCGGCTTCAACGGTTTCATAGCATGACTGGTTTCCACAAAACGCCAATTGTCTTCTTCGGTATTTTCCTTGATAGGATAATCACCATCCCCCTTGCGCTGTCCGTAACGACGGTGTCCGCTTTGGAACATATTGAAGTCCAACCATTCCCTGTCATTGAACCAGGTAGCAGAAGTAGTACGTCCACGTGGATGGTAGGTCATCAAATGCCCATTGTCAATCTTGCGTATGGTAGTAGCCAATGTTTCCCAAACTTCGGTCATCTTGTCACCACGTATGTCACCACCAATCATCCAGATAATGTTCGGTTCGTCCTTATAGCGTTCGGCCAAGAATTTACCATAAAGTTTGGCTTCTTCCACATTCATCATGCCTTGTTCTACCGGAGTACCCCATATACATACCATACCAATGTAAATGCCCTTCGAAGCGGCGGTCTTGATAATGTAATCCATATGGTCCCAATAGCCATATATACCTTTGCGGTCTATACCCTTGAAGTTGAACCCGTCAATGTGGGACGCCTGTCCGTATACATTATAAGAAGGTACACTGTTCAACACCTGAATCTGTACCATATTATATCCGGCCTTTCTGCATTTTTCAAGATAGTACGACACTTCGTCACGGTTCAGCCGTTCAGGCATCAGCCATCCGGTTTCTCCTTGCCAAAAGAATGGCGTTCCATTTTCATGTTTCAAATATCTGCCTTCTTCAGACACTACTAACTTACCGTTATTCCAAGGAATATAAGTCTTGCTTTTCTGAGCAGATACAGTTCCACAGCCTAACAAAGCTGCCATCGAAAGAATAATGTATTTCTTCATATAGTAAATATTTATTTTCTTGTTATCATTCAACGTCCTATCAGTACATATTCTTCACCCGCTTGAGTAGCCAAATCATACAGATAAGTCTTCTTCAAGACCACTTCATTCAGTTTGGCCTTTTCATTGATCAATGGTTCCTGAATTTGAGGCACTTCATAGAGAGCATTCGGATTTTCACCCTTTGCACGCTTCAATCCCTTTCCGGTCAATGGAGTCAGTGAACGCAGACGACAGTTTCCACCTTTCTTGGAACGGACAACCAAACGGCTCACCTTACCATTCTTCCAACTGAGGTCGAGTTCAAATCCGCCACGGGCAATGATACCCTTTACGCTTCCTTCTTTCCAATGCGTAGGCAAAGCAGGCAACAAATATATAAAATTATCGTGACTTTGCATCAACATTTCCACAATACCTGCCGTACAACCGAAGTTACCATCAATCTGGAACGGTGGATGTGCATCGAACAAGTTCGGATAAGTACCGCCCTTCTTCTTTTCATTACGAACCAAAGTCAATTGGTCGGTAATGAGCTTGTAAGCATGGTCGCCGTCGAGCAGACGTGCCCACAAACAAACTTTCCAGCCCATACTCCAACCGGTAGACGGGTCACCGCGGGCAATCAAAGATGTACGTGCAGCATCGAAGAGTTCCGGTGTACGGAACGGAGAAATCTGGTTACTGGGGAACAAGCCGTACAAATGTGACACATGTCGATGTACATCCTTGGGATCATCCCAATCAAACATCCATTCCTGCAACTGTCCCCAACTGCCCACCTGCATCGGAGCCATTTCTTTTAAACGCTGTTCATAGTGCTTGGCCAATTCTTCATCCTGCCCCAACAAACGGGCTGTAGTAATTACCTGATTCCAAAGGTCGAATATCAGCTGGTTGTCCATCGTACAGCCCGGAGCGGTAGTCGATTTTCCACCGCTACCCGAATGTACATTCTCGGGAGAATTGCTCGGACAAACTACCAGCCAGTTATGTACAGGTTCCTTTACCATAATCTGATCAAAGAACTTGGCCGATTCCTTCATAATGGGATATGCCTGTTTCAAGAATTCCACATCGCCGGTATAGAGATAGCGTTCCCACAAATGGCGGCAGAGCCATGCTCCACCTGTAGGCCACAAACCCGACGGAGCCTTATCTATCGCTCCCGTTACACGCCAGATGTCAGTATTGTGATGCAACACCCAACCATCGGCACCATACATAATCTTAGCTGTTTCCTTACCAGTTTCACTCACCTCGCTTATCAGTTTAAGCAGCGGTTCGTGCAGTTCGCTCAGGTTGGTCACTTCGGCCGGCCAATAATTCATTTCTACATTGATGTTGCAAGTGTACTTACTATCCCACGACGGAGTCAGCTTATCATTCCAAATACCTTGTAAGTTGGCAGGTTGTCCACCCGGCTGCGAAGAACAGATAAGCAGATAACGGCCAAAACGGAAATAGGTAGCTACCAAGAAATCATCGTGCGTATCCTTGAAATTCTGTACACGCATGTCGGTAGTAACATCGGCATACTTGTCATCACCCAAATGAAGTGACACTCTATCCATATATTGTTTGAAGAAAGCCACATGCTCTGCTTTAGCCTGTTGGTAAGCCTTCTTTTCAGCCTTGCGCAAATAATCCTTGGCACGGGCTTCTTCATCACCGTCTATATCTTTATAATTATTGAAATTAGTGGCAATAGACACATAAAGAACCGCTTCATCCGCACCTTCGATAGTAAGGACTCCATCACGGCAAGTCTGCTCCCCGCCCTTGTTTTTGGCGGTAAGACGTCCCTGAAACTCCACCTTACCCTTCAATCCTTCGTGCCATGAAGATACACCGGACAGTGTAACATCCCCTTCTTCCGATGCAATCATCACATCTTGATGCGGTGTAGTGAGATGTGCATTGCAAGTAATCTTACCCGGCTTGTCGGCAGTAAGACGAACCATCACCACTTGATCGGTGAAAGAAGTCAGCGTTTCGCGTGTATACGTTACACCATCCACCTTATAACGGACAATGGCTCGTGCCGAGTCCAAACTCAGTTCACGATAATAATCCGTATAGCGTGTATGTCCAGGGAAAGAAATGCGCAGGTCACCGAAAGTCTGGTACGGCATACCGCTGTTGGTCTTTGCCATCACCTTTTCGGTAGCCAAAGTCTGTGCTTCCAGATACTTGCCTTCGAAAACCAGCTGACGAACCTTGGGTATATATTCCAAAGCATTGGGATTAGCATTGTTATTGGGTCTTCCCGCCCAAATGGTTTCCTCATTCAGCTGAATATGTTCCATACCCGGGTTACCAAATACCATGGCACCCAATCTACCGTTCCCTAACGGAAGCGCTTCCGTCCATACTTGTGCCGGCTCGTCGTACCATAACTTGTACTCCTGCGCAAAGACTGATGCAGAAAGTGACAAAGCCAATAAAGCGGCATATAATCCTTTTATTTTCATAAGTACACTATTAGTTGTAAATATTAGACGATAAAAGACCGCTTTCGTACTCACTTTATTTGACATGAAACTTCTTTTTCAAACAATCCGGATTCCACAATTATTTTTTCACATAAACCACTGACGGAGCACGCCCCACCGAAACAATGCCCGATGAAGCGTCGCGGCTGAAGGCACGGAGTTCGCATGCCGCCGTAGTATGCGCCTGTCCCGTCAACTCCATATAATGACGCACCTTCAGCACTTTGTATTTCTCCAGGTAGTCGAGCGCCCTTTGCAGACGTTCCTCTTTGGTGAACGGCGAACGATGTACCCGGGCTATCCCTGCCCGTTCCAGTTTACAACGACGACGTGCATTCCACACCAGCTCCTTGTCCGCCTGAAAACTCACTCCGTTCAGGCAGAGGCTCCGCGCATTGCGCTTGGGTTCCTCACCGTCTATCGTATCCATCTCCTTACCTTCCTCCAGTCCGATGGTTGCCTTGAAGGTCCCCCAATCGTCCAGACTCACCGAACACCCTTCGGCAAGCAGTTCGGCCAAAGTTTCCGAAGCCGAAACCATGACGCGCAACGCATCGCCCCTGCTGATGCCCGAATGATGGGAGCACATCCGTTCTACAAATTCCTGAAAATCCACGTTCCGCTCCGTCTTCAAGCGGTAAAAAACCTTCTGTTCACCCGTCTTCTGCATGTCGGGCACTTCCTGCTTAATGTATCTTGCCATATTGCTATCTTTATTTTTCGTGTTTTTCTCTACATAATTACATATAAGGATTAATTCATTAGCAATCAAGCATATAAAACATGCAATGAACCATGTAGAGAACATGTAATGAACCATTTCATTACATAAATAACATCTTTTCGATATAATCAACGCTTTTTCAAGTAATAAAAACTACCCTTTACCACTCTTTTATGTGGAACATTCTTTCTTTTAAGCATTCTACCCAAATGTTTAAGATAACCGATAGGCATTTTTTCGCGGATGCCTTTTTGCAAGTGGTCAAAAATGTCCATAGCCATCAGCCACTCTCCCTTTCCATCGTCGGGCGAAGCGAATTCGAACCGGCTCATGAACAACTGTTCCAACGGAGATACCTGACGGAATTCTTCGTTGCTTTCCTTCAGAATGGCCTCATCAGTATCGTCCAGCCAATACCGTTCGCCATGCATCACCGCATGGAAAGCCTGCGCATAAAGCTGGCTGTAATTCAAGGAGATGTTCGTGTCGATAGGTGCTGTCACCTCCACACAGATGAAGCGGCGGCTGCCCGAAAGGTCGGTCAGCAAGTCCGAATGATTGCTCGTGGCGATGAACGAGGCATAGCGGCGAACCTCACGGATGCTCGTTCCATAAGGTTTGCGGAGACTGGCCGACGGTTTCTGCAACAAATGTTTCAGAAATGCCTGTTGGTTCACACTGATTTGGTCGAACTCATCCAAGTTCACCAAAAAGAAACGGCCCAAGTAACGTTCGGCATCACGCTTACTGCTGAAATCCAAACTGTCAGTATAGCCGAAGCGGAGTTCGGGCGGCAACAGGATACGACAGAAAGTAGACTTACGATAGCCCTGCGGACCGATGAGTATGGGGGTAGTGGCATTGCCATGCTGCTTGTCGCGCCCCAACCAATGTGCCACCATGCCCAGGAACCATCGGTAGAACAGATTGCGCCAATGGGGATGGCTGCATACCACTTTATCTGCCAGTTCACGGATACGGTCGCGCCCGTCCCATTCACCCACCTCGTACAGATAATCCTCCACCGGATTGAACACTGCCACCGATTCGGAATGTAGGTACCGGTCGATATCCCTGTCCCATGCCTGTATGCCCTCCTTCAGGGCACTGATGGCGATGCTGTTGCGTGCCCGCTTGTCCAACGTGCGGAAACAGAAGCGAGTGCTGTACCGTTCGCGGTATTCCAAATCGTCGGTCACCGCATTGAAACGTATCTCGTACCTACGGTTCAGGAACTCCTCCAACCGTAAGGCTGTATCCTGCTCGCGGGTTATGGACGGACGGCTACCGAAGCCTTTCATCTCGGCATACACATTGCGGAAAGTGGTACGCACCCCCGTTTCGTCCTTGTACTCGTTGTAATGGCGCAACGTGCGGCA
>JAEIGA010003525.1_pt1 | contig 24481 bp, 19 predicted proteins | sample 9270691 | NCBI WGS metagenome assembly JAEIGA01 (sample SAMN17057246, study PRJNA624740) | gut metagenome | biome: biome; isolation source: fecal sample | host: Bos grunniens | place: China: Xizang | collected 2019
ATCGCATACGCTCCCTGTATCAACCACGGTATCCGCAAGGGTATGGGTAAGGCACAGGCCGAGCAGGCAGCAGCTGTTGAGTGCGGTTACTGGCACTTGTGGCGTTACAACCCCGCTCTCGAGGAAGAGGGTAAGAACCCCTTCACACTCGACAGCAAAGAGCCCCAGTGGGATAAGTTCCAGGAGTTCTTGCAGGGTGAGGTTCGTTACGCATCACTTGCTAAGATGTTCCCCGCAGAGGCTCAGGAGCTCTTCGATGCAGCACAGCAGATGGCTAAGAAACGCTACTCAAGCTATGTTCGCATGTCTAAACTCGACTGGAGCAACGAAGAATAATTCGTTTAAATCCTAATATTTCAATCGGGAGGTTCACACAGGTGAGCCTCCCGATTTTTTTTGTGCTGTGCGCTGCAGATGGTTGTTCGCTGTGCGGCTTATGGTGCAGGAAGTTTTTTATACTTTCGTAGAATACAGTAAGTATCTGATTATTGTAAAATAGCCCCATCTCTCTCTAAGTATAGAGTTCAAACAGAACATACATTGATATAAAAAACTATCCTGCCGGACGGGCAGGATAGCAGTATGGTGAATGATAAAGCAGTCGAATTAATCCTCTTCAACCTCGGGACGAGGCAGGAAACTCATTTCGCAACGGCAGATGGCCTCACCGCTGTCCTTGACTATCTGAACATAATAGGTATCATCCTCTACCTCCTTCATGTAGTAGTTAAGTCCCTCTCCGGGCTTAGCCTCCTGCATATATGCCACTACGAAACGGCTTAGGTCGTGTGTGTAGAGATAATCCAAAGGCAGAATGTCCATAATGTGGTCGATGTATCGGATGCTGTTCATGTGTCCGTTGATATCGACATCGCTGTATCTGATGCGACGATGCACAGGCTCTACGCCTTCGACGTTGCAACGGCGGGGCGAGGGTACACGCGGAATGCTGAAAGGCTCTTCGGGTGTCAGATAACGCATGAACAGGTCGTGGAATTCGCTGTCGAAGTCAAAGGGCGAACGTGTGTCAAGGTCTATCATGGCAAACGTACACATCATGGCTGCCATTTCGTTGCCATCAGAGTCAATGGCACGCAGACAGCGGTCTGTGAATCCGCGATAGGCATTCTTGATAAAAGTCTCTATGGTGAACTGCTGCGAGCCGAGGGGGATGTTCTTAACATCGAGAACCATGCGCGCCATGACCCATCCCAATTTGCGTGTGGCACCGAATCCGCGCTTGTCGGCATGCTTGCCTGCTGCAGAGAGCATCATATTGCACAATGCACTCGGACGCATACGGTGCAGTTTGTCGACAGTCGTCATATTTACCTCAAATTCGTAACGGTCAATCTTAGGTAATGTTTCCATGATTATATTTTTAGACAAGTTATATCAATCTGTAAAAAGTCGTTCCGACTCTTATGCAAAGATAACTCTCTCTCTAATAATAAACAATTGTTCAAATTCGATATAAAGTTAAAAAAGCGGCAACAGTGGCTACATTTATACTAAAAAAACGTGTTAAAAAGCTCCAAACGCTGTTCCTCGAAAAAAATCTCTGCTTCAGGCAAAAAAATGCAGAAAAATCAAATATTTCAAAATCTTTTCAGAATCGTATCTAATCTTTGCATCAGAAATAATTGTTATACGTAAATATACCACACAATAATAGTAACTAACCTTTAAAAATAAAATGTTATGAAAAAGCTTATCATTCTCACACTGGCAATTTTCTCATTCGGAATATTAACAGCCACAGCCGACAACGGTCGCATCATTGCAAAGGAAAATCTTCCCCAGAAGTCGCAGCAGTTCATCAAGCAGTACTTCGGCAACATTAAAGTGACATACGCCAAAGAGGAGCGCGACTTCATTGAAAAGAGCTACGAGGTGATGCTTGCCGACGGAACAAAACTGGAGTTTACACGCAACGGCGAATGGAAAGAGGTTGACTGCCGCCGCTCATCGGTTCCTACACCCATAATCCCTGCAGCCATCATGAAATATGTAAAGGATAACTACCCCGATGTGAAGGTTCTTCTGATTGAGCGCGATCGCAACGATTACGAACTCAAACTCTCCAACCGTCTGGAACTGACCTTCGATACAAAATACAATATCATCGACATCGACGATTAAATCAGTAAAAACCCGAAAAAAGTTATGTTATGAAAAATTTAATAAGAAATATTCTGTCGCTCGTTTTATTCTCGGCCATAGCAGTGCTTGCTTCATGTAGCGACGATGACGACAACAAAGCAGTTGTATGCAATCAGGTAAAAAGTTATATCACACAGCACTACCCCGGTGCCATCATCAGGGATGCAGAATATAGCAGAGGCTATTTCGAAGTGGAGATATACCACGATGCCCGCATCAAGGATGTCTACTTCGATGACAGCGACAACTGGGTGGCAACAAAGTGGGATGTTTCGATAGCCGACCTTCCTGCGGCGGTGGTAACATCACTGACAGAGAATTTCCCCGAATACCGAATAGACGATGTTGACTATGTGGTTACCCCTGAACGCGAAACCTATTACGTGGAGCTTGAACGCGGAAACTACGAAAGAGCAGTATACATCACTGCCGATGGTACAATATTAACCGAATAACAGCATTATCCTAAAACAGTCAGCGGACAACCTCGTCGGGGTTGTCCGCTGATTTTTGTGCGCTGTCGTGTCTACTATTGCGGCTTTTTGCGGAATCGCTCCTCCAGTGTCTGCATCCACTCGTACCAGTTGGGGATGTACAGTGTGGCAAGCACTGTGTTCAGGAACATACCAAAGACAACTGCCGTACCCAGTGACAGACGGCTCTCGGCACCTGCGCCGCTTGCAAACAGCAGGGGCATCACTCCCAGTACAAACGAGAAAGAGGTCATGAGTATCGGGCGCAATCTGATGTGTCCAGCCTGGAAGGCGCTCTCTCCGATGGGGTTGCCTGCCCGGCGGAAGTCGCGTGCGAACTCCACTATCAGAATACCGTTTTTGGCGCTGAGTGCTATGAGCAGAATTATTCCTATCTGTGTGTAGATGCTTATGGGTAATCCCATTATCCAGCAGCCAAGCACCGTACCCAGCAGGGCAATGGGTGTTCCCATCACTGCTGCCACAGGGCTGCTCCAGCTCTCGTATTGCGCCGAAAGTACAAGATAGGCCACCAACAGTGCAAGAATGAATATCACAATGGTGGTGTTTCCCACAATCTTCTCCTGATATGCCACTCCTGTCCATTCATATCCAAATTCGTTGCCCAGTTCCTCGGCGAAGAGCGACTGCATCTCGTTCATGGCCTCTCCGGTGCTGTAGCCCTGTGCAGGGTTGCAGGTGAGCGATGCGCTGTTGTACATGTTGTAGCGTCCAAGCTGGTCTATGCCCAGCACTGTTCCGGTTGTCATGAAACTGCTGAAGGGTACCATCTTGCCGCTGCTGTTGGCAAGGCTCAGCTTCATCACACCCTCTATCAGTTTCTGACTCTCCTCGCCGGCAGCCATGTTCACCTGCCACACACGTCCCAGCATCACAAAGTCGTTGACGTATGCCGTACCCATGTAGTTGCTCAGGGTGGAGAGCAGTGTGCCAATGTCCAGCCCCATGGTTATTGCCTTTTCGCGGTCTATGTTCAGAAAATATTGTGGCACGTCTGCTTCGAACGAGCTGTTCATTGCCGCAATTGCCGGCTTTTTGCCGTACTGCGACAGCAGCAGGTCTATGGCTTTCTGCATCTCTGTCAGCCCCAGTGCCTGTCGGTCCTCAAGTTGCAGTTGCAGTCCGCCGGTGTTTCCCATTCCCGGGATTGCCGGAGGTACCATGGCAAAGCATTGTGCCTCCTGGATGCGTGCATATGCCTCGCGGTTGAACCGCTCGACAACATCGGCTGCCGAGTGTCCCTTCTCCTTTCGTTCTTTCCACTCCTTCAGCACTACAAATACACTGACGGCATTGCTCTGCTCGCCGTTGTTCATTATGCTGAATCCGCTGATGCTGATGTTGCTCTTCACCTCGGGGTAGGTGGCAAGGATGGCGTTTATTTCTGCAGCAACCTTTTCGCTGCGTGTGAGCGACGAGGCAGGCGGCAGCTGTACGGCAATTATCAGGTAGCCCTCATCCTCCTGGGGTATAAAGGTTGTGGGCCATTTGGCAAACATCAATATGGCTGCCACTGTCAGTGCTGTAAAGGAGAGCGCTGCCGTCAGTGGCTTGCGCAGCAGATAGGCTGCGCTCTTGTCGTAGACGAACAGCATGCCGTCGTACAGTTTGTCGAACCATCTGAAGATGATATTCTTCTTGCGCCCTTTTTCAGTGGGGCGCAGCAGTATGGCGCACAGGGCAGGGGTGAGTGTCAGCGAGTTTATGCCGCTGAGCAGGGTAGAGGCGGCAATGGTCAGCGCAAACTGCTTGTATAGCTGTCCTGAGATTCCGCTTATCATCGTGGTGGGCAGAAACACTGCCATCATCACCAGCACCACTCCAATGATGGGCGCGGTTATCTCCTCCATTGCCTTTTCGGTGGCGGCACGTGGCGGAAGCTTCTCTTCGTCCAGTATGCGCGTGACATTCTCCACCACCACTATCGCATCGTCCACCACTATGGCTATGGCAAGAATCAGTCCGAACAGCGTCAGTGTGTTTATCGAGAATCCCAGCAGCTCCATCACAGCCAGTGTGCCTATGAGCGACACGGGGATTGTCAGGCAGGGAATGAGCGTTGCCCTCCAGTTTTGCAGGAACAGGAATATAACCAGCACCACCAACAGGGTTGTTTCGAGGAATGTGTAGAGTACCTCGCGGATGGAACTGCGCACAACATCTGTCGTGTCTAGCGTCACGCTGTATTCCACTCCCGTGGGGAAGCTCTGCGATAGCTCCTCCATTCTGGCGCGTACAGCCTTCGATACATTCAGCGAGTTTGAACCCGGCAACTGATAGACGGCGAGGGCAGCGGTGGGTTTGCCGTCGAGCCTCGACGATGCGTAGTATGTCTGGCTGCCAAGCTCAACGGTGGCAATGTCGCGCAGTCGCAGCATTGTCACTCCGTCGTTCTTTATTACAATGTTTCCGAACTCTTCGGCATCTTTCAGTCGTCCCTGCACGTTCAGCGTGTACTGGAAAGCGTTGTAGGCACCCTTGCCCAGGGTCTGTCCCACGTAGCCTGCCGACACTGCCATGTTCTGCTGCGTGATTGCATTGTAGACCTCGGAGGTCGTTACACCGCGTATGCGCATGGCTTCAGGGTCGAGCCACACGCGCATGGAGTAGTCACCTGCACCCATGATGTTTACGCCTCCCACTCCGGGGGTGCGTGCCAGCTGGTCGGTTATCTGCAATTTTGCGTAGTTCGATAGATAGAGCTGGTCGTATATGGTGTCGCCCGTAAGGGTGAGAAAAAGTACAATGTTCGATGACTGCTTCTGTACCGTCACACCCAGCTGCTTCACCTCGGCAGGGAGTGAGTTCATGGCAACGTTTACCCTGTTCTGCACCATTACCGTTGCCATGTCAATGTCTGTCCCCACCTCAAAGGTCACTGTCAACTGATAGGTGCCTGCCGACGAGGATGTGGAACTCATGTATATCATTCCGTCGACGCCGTTCACCTGCTGCTCGATGGGGATTCCCACCGTCTGTGCTATGGTCTCGGCATTTGCGCCCGGGTATGTGGCTGTTACCTGCACCGTCGGCGGAGTTATCGAGGGATATTGGTCTATGGGTAGTGTGAAGAGGCATATTCCGCCACCAATCAGCAGCAACAGTGACAGTACTGTGGCAAAAATGGGGCGCTCTATGAAAAATTTAGGAAGATTCATGGCGACTGTTTTTTCTGATTATTATTCCGTCTGTTCAACCACAGGCACTATTTTCATGCCGTTGCGCACCTTTAGCAGGGCTTTTGTCACATAGTGTTCGTCGGCGCCGAGCCCCTCTGTCACCAGCCTCAGAGTGTCGTCGAACAGCTCGCCGGTGATTATGTGTCGATACTCTACGGTGTTCGAGTCGTTTACAACGTATATGAACTTACCCAGCTGGTCGGTACCTATCGAGGCATCCTTTATCAGTATGCCGTCGGTTATTTTCTTATAGGGCAGCACCACGCTTATGTATGAGCCTGACTTCAGAAAACCATCGTCGTTCTTCAGTTCGGCACGCACGCGCAGTGTTCCCGTTCCCAGGTCGACGTTGGGCGAGAGATAGTCCATTCTGGCTTTCCGACGGAAATAGTTGTCGCCACCCAGGTTGAATGTTATATAGTCGTCCTGTTCCACCTTGCCCCGTTTCTGTCGTTGCAGCCATTCGTTGTCGGTTATGTCGAAATAGGTATACATTATGTCGTCCTTGTAGAGTGTGGCGAGCGTCACCGGTTCGCCGGCACCTGCCACGTAGCTGCCCGACGAGAGTGTGCTCAGCCCCACAAGACCGTCGTGCGGCGCCCTTATGTAGCAGTAATCGAGATTGGTGCGTGCGGTGTTCAATTGTGCCTCGGCATTGCTGACGGCAGCCTTGCCGGTGGCAACGTTGGTCTTTGCCTGCAACAGCTCAATCTGGCTCACTGCGTCGCGGCGTATGGCTATCTTCATACGCTCGTAGTTGTTCTCGGCATATTCGAGGTTGGCCTTTGCTGTTTGCAGGGCAGCTTCGGCCTGCGACACTGCATCCTTGTACAGTGTCGGCTCTATGATGAAAAGAATATCGCCCTTTTTCACTCTCTGTCCGGCTGTGTAGTACGACCCTGACAGTGTGCCGTTTACCCGTCCTACGATGGCTACCGTGGCATCGGCGTCAAGATAGCCGGGATATTCGCGCGTAAGTGTCACCTCGCGTACAATTGGCGCTGCAACCTCAACGGGTAGTGCGGCAACCGTGCTGTTTCTCTTCTCTTTGCCGCAACTGCACAGGGTGGCGGCAGTCAATATTATAAACAGAACCTGTTTCATTGTATCGTCATTTTTTTTTGATTCATAAAAACTACCATCCGCCGCCGAGTGCCTTGTACAGCTGCACCAGTGCAAGCAGCGAATAGCCTCGGGTGCTTACAAGGTTGTCCTGACTGCTCAGTAGCGAGCGCTGTGCGTCAAGCACATTCTGAAACTGCGTGAGTCCCTGCTTGTATAGCTCCACCGACAGCTCCAACGTCTCTTCGCCCTGTCGCACCGTCTCTTTCAGTGCCTCTATCGTCATCAGGGAGTGTTTATACATGGTCATGGCATTGTCGGCCTCCTGCACGGCTGTCAGCGCCACATTGTTGAAGGCTATCACACTTTGTTCGAGTTCCGCCTTGGCCTCCATGGTGGCAGCCACGTCGTGTCCGCCGTCGAACAGGTTCCACGTCATCGAGGGTGCAATCTCCCACACGCTGCTTTTGTCGCGGAACAGCTTGTCGATGCTGTTTGCCGAATAGCCTATCGAGCCGTTCAGGTAGAACGATGGCAGCCAGTCGCGCTTCGATGCTCCCAGCAGGGCAGCCTTTGCCCCTACGGTAAGCTCGGCGGCGCGCACATCGGGACGTCTGCGCAGCAGATTGGCAGGGACACCCACAGCCACCGCATCCACATAGTCGGGCAGGGGCTGTGGCAGGGAAAGCCTCTCGTCGATGCTCCCCGGGAAGAGTGCCAGAAGCACTGTGAGCGAATTTATATATTGTCTGATGTTTGCCTGCATTGAGGGGATGGAGGCGAGGGTGCTGTAATAGACCGATTTTGCCTGTGCAACATCCAATTTCGATGCAAAGCCTGTTTCGAAACGGGCTACGACTATCTCCATAATCTCCTTTTGCGACTGTACGTTGCGTTCGAGAACCTCAAGCTCGGCCTGACACTGGCGCAGCGAAAAATAGTTGCTTGCAACCTCGGCACAGAGGGTCAGCATCACTGCGCGGAACTCCTCGGAGGTTGCCTGAAAAGCCCTCTTCTGGGCCTGTGCGCGTTTGACTATCTTGCCAAAAACATCCACCTGCCAGCTGGCGGTCAGTGTTCCGGTGAAGTATCCGTACCACGCCTCGGCGTCACCCGTCTGCGACAGGTTGCCGCTAACCTTGTTGCGGCTCCATCCTGCCGACAGGTCAACCGATGGCAGCAGCTCGCTCTGCGTCATTCTCCAGCCAGCCTTGGCTATGCGAATGTTGGTCATTGCCGTCAGCACCGACAGGTTGCGCTCGGTGGCGACAATCATCAGCGAGTCGAGCAGTGCATCTTCGAAGTTTCTCCACCAAAGGTCGTCGGCCGGCCTTGTTTGTATGAAAATCTCATCATCGGGCCACTCCTGTGGCAGTGGCGCCACAAGTTCAACACCCCTCTTCTGGGCAGTTGCATGCAGTGCCGTCAGGCAACCGAATGTCAGACAAAGTAGCAATCTCTTCATAAAATCTTTTCTGATAAACATCCTGTAAACAAAATAAACGGAAATAAGTTCTTTGCCCCTCACCGGCGAAATATGCAGCCGGCTTTTATAATAATCCGAAAAAAGAGTTAAAAAGCATACGTATTTCACAAAAAGGAGTTACCTTTGCAGCGGAAACAGAAAACTGTTTTTCATGTGGACAGATTTGGGCTGCTTGCAACCACGGTAAAAAATGCTAAAAACCTTGTCACGCAAGGTCTCTTTGGGCAATATATACTCCTACTTACAAGCATCCCTGCATTAATTAAGCAATTATTAACCGCCGACATGTTCGGCCAAAATGTTATTTTAATATCATATGGGATACTTATTTACATCCGAATCAGTTTCTGAGGGACACCCCGACAAAGTTGCCGACCAGATTTCCGATGCAGTTCTTGACGAACTTATCGCGTTTGACGCGCAATCGAAAGTAGCTTGTGAAACATTGGTTACAACCGGTCAGGTTGTGCTTGCAGGCGAGGTTAAATCATCGGCATACGTAGATTTGCAGGATATTGCCCGTCGTGTAATCAACCGCATTGGATACACCAAGAGCGAATATATGTTCGACGGCAACTCATGCGGTATCTTCTCGGCTATTCACGAACAGAGCGCCGACATCTCACGCGGCGTAGAGCGCGAGGATCCTATGGAGCAGGGTGCAGGTGACCAGGGTATGATGTTCGGTTACGCCATCAACGAGACCGAGAACTATATGCCCGTTTCGCTCGACCTCTCACACCTTATCCTCACCGAGCTTGCCGACATCCGTCGCGAAGGCAAACAGATGACCTATCTTCGTCCCGACTCAAAAAGTCAGGTTACAATAGAGTACGACGACGACAACCGTCCCGTGCGCATCGACACAATTGTCGTATCTACACAGCACGACGACTTTGTGACACCTGCCGAAACTGCCGAGGGCACACAGGAGGCTGCCGACGCTGCTCAGCTCGCAAAAATACGCGAAGATGTCATTAACATCCTCATGCCCCGCGTAAAGGCAAAGATCAATTCCGAGGCGGTACTTGCACTCTTCGACGAGAATATCAAATATCACGTAAATCCCACAGGCAAGTTCGTTATCGGCGGTCCTCACGGTGACACAGGTCTCACAGGCCGCAAAATCATCGTAGACACCTATGGTGGCAAGGGCGCACATGGTGGTGGTGCATTCAGCGGCAAGGACCCCTCTAAGGTGGACCGCAGTGCTGCGTATGCTGCACGTCACATTGCCAAGAACCTTGTTGCAGCAGGTGTTGCCGACGAAATGCTCATCCAGCTCTCTTATGCAATTGGTGTTGCACGTCCCGTAAGCGTATTTGTGAACACATACGGCACTGCAAAGGTTGCCATGAGCGATGGCGCAATTGCCGACAAGGTTGCCGAACTGTTCGACCTTCGTCCCAAGGCTATCGAAGAGCGTCTGAAACTGCGTAATCCCATTTACAGCGAGACTGCTGCATATGGTCACATGGGACGCGCACCCCAGACAGTGACAAAGACATTCAACTCTCCCTATCTCCCCTCAAAAACAATGGAGGTAGAACTCTTTACATGGGAGAAGCTCGACTACGTTGACGTGGTGAAGGCTGCCTTTGCACTTTAATCATTTTACCGGGAGGGGTGACGATGTTAGGAGTAAAAGAGCTTATCAACCGATTCAGGCACAACAGGGGGTATGGAGTACAATCCCCCAATGCCTTTCATTTCGTTACCTCTGTGCTGAAGGAGAAACACCTTTATTATTCCTACCCTGCGATAGAGAAGCAGGCCAAAAGCGGCAGACACGCATCCTATTGCAAGCGGTTGTTCCGCATTGTAAACTATCTGCGTTCGCCGAACGTAGTGATGCTTGCTCCACACAAGGCTGAGGCCTTTGCCGTGACAGCTGCGCGCAGGAATGTTCCTGTCACTCTCCTGAATACGACAGGCAACAATCTTGCCGAAGTGCTCTCCGACAATGGCACACTGGGGCTTTTGTATGTGGGAAAGTGCAACAACTATGCTTCAATAGTCGAAGAGGCTATGAAATATACCTCATCGCACAGTGCGGTAATCGTAAAGGGAATATACTCCTCGCGCGAGAAAGAGTTGTGGTGGAACGGGATTAAACAAAATCCATCCGTCTGCGTTACATTTGACTTGTACAGCATGGGAATACTCTTCTTCGATAAAAAGTATAAAAAACAGCACTATACGCTTAAGATGTAATACCGATGAAGAAAGCTACGATATACACTACAACCGGTGACAATGGCACCACTCTGTTGCTCCGTGGCGAACGTATCAGCAAGGACGATGCACGCGTGGAGGCTTACGGTACGGTGGACGAACTGAGTGCCTGTATAGGGCTTCTGCAGTCGTTCGTGGCTGCCGACGACCCACAGCAATGCTTTTTGTCGGGTGTGCAGACGACTCTATTCTCCATAGCTGCCTCTCTATCCGACTGCGGACAGTTCGCAGTTGTGCCGGTGGACGATGCAACCCTCGCAGCCATGGAACAGGAGATAGACCGCATGGAGGCCTCGCTTCCGCGTCTTAAGGGCTTCCTGCTGCCCCCAACGACAAAGGCAGCGGCAGCAGCCAATGTGTGTCGCACAGTGTGCCGACGAGCCGAAAGACGCATCGTTACTTTGTTGCACAGCACGCAGTTACCACATACACTGTTGGCTTACGTCAACCGATTGTCCGACTATTTGTTCCTGCTGTCGCGTGCCCTCGATCCCGAAAATGAAAAAATATGGGATAACCCTTGCAAATAAATTAAAATGCTATATTTTTGCAAAACTTTTTATAAAACAACATAAAAATATAAGATATGTATTGGACTTTGGAACTTGCATCGAAATTGGAGGATGCACCCTGGCCTGCAACTAAGGACGAGCTCATCGACTACGCTGTCCGCTCAGGCGCACCTATGGAGGTAATAGAGAATCTTCAGGAAATGGAGGACGAGGGAGAAACATACGATAGTATTGAAGATATTTGGCCCGATTACCCCAGCAGTAACGAAGACTTTTTCTTTGACGAGGAGGAATATTAAATTTTTTGCAAATAAGGAAATTGCATAATTGGCGGTGCGACAAAAACTGTCGCACCGCTGTTTTTTTCTGCCATTAAAAAACTTAAAAAAGAAGTGATTAGTTGTGGCTTTTATTGACAAATGGATTTTGAGGCATTATATTTGCGGGTAAAGTGTAGTAAGTGTTTATTCTACAATCTTGTGGCGTTGATATCGTATTACTTTTGCCCTAAAAAAGATTAGGGCAGTTTTTACGACAATGATAAAGCACCGAGCATATTTGATATTGCAATGGCGTATGAGAATAGCAATGGTGGAATAATTAGACCAAAAGTGAAGAAAATATCAGATACATATAAAAGTGTATCTGATACATATAAAGACTTGTCTGATGATGAGAAAAATTTATATATAAGCATCCTCGTTATGCATATAAATTTAATGCAAATGCTGAAAAAGCAAAAGCAATAGGTAGGCAATTTGGGGGTGTAAGAAATGGTTATGGTGATGCTGTAAGGCATTGTTACTGGTGTGCATTAAATCAAGTGTCGGCAGGGCTTAATTCTCCACTTGCCGAAGAGTTCGGTAATGCTCATGAGAATAAACCGGATAATGAATTTAACGAAAAAAATATGGATTTACACAATAATTCCGTCGGATATTATTTGGGTAATCAAGCGATAAAAAATAATTGGAGTGAAGATGAACTATTAAAAACTGTAATAAAAGCTGCAGATGATGGCAAACTTAAAATTCTTAAATAGTATAGTATTACTTATTATTAGTTGTATATCGTTGATAGGATGTGCCCCTCCCGAACCACAAATAGAATTTAAAATTAAAAATCAACCTGTTGAGCAAGTATTTTCCTTTGCTGAATATTGCGAGGAAAAATATGATAGCATCTTGTTGCTCTCACCTTATGTTAATACAGAGATCGAGGATTTTGTTAATCTTAAAATGTCAGAAACTTTAAGAATATGGTGTGAAAGTAATACTGATTTTGATACATTCTCTACACTTCTGTTCATCAGTAATGGAAAAGTAGAGGCGTTTTCTGAGGTTATACGAATTGATGCAGATTTTGTGAAAATTGCAAATGATTATCCGCAATTTTTCTCGTTTGGACAAAGGTTTATCTTAGACAAAGATAGGAATGTTCATTTATACAGCGAGTAGTATTTAGTCGTCTTTTATAGCAAAATTTGTATCTCTCAAATACACGATATTAAAATATCGACTTTGTAAATAAACAATTTAAGTGATAAATAGTATTCTTTGATGAGGAGGAGTATTAAAATTTTTGCAAATAAGAAAATTGCATAAAAGGCGATGCAGCAAACAAAGTGTTTGCGGTATCGCCTTTTTTTTACCACTAATGAATGCAAAAAAAGGAGTGAATATTTGCCGCAATTATTGACAAACGGAATTTGAGATGCTATATTTGTGCTTGGAAATGTTATTTCTGCAACCTTGTGGCGTTGATGGCGCATTACTTTTGCCCTAAAAAGGCTATGAGTAATTTTTACGACAATGATGAAACGCCCAGCATTTTTGATGTTGCAATGGCGTATGAGAATGGTGGTATAATTAGGCCAAAAACTAATGTTGTGGTAAACACAAATCGTTTGTGGTATGGAGGCAAGAGTACCGTTAGTGCATTTCTTGCAACAGCATATGACGAGCGTGGAAATAAAATAGATTCAATGGAAGGTTATTTCCTTGAACCACAAGTTGATTATGATAGTGCAAAAGTGGCAGGAGGAGATAAGGCCATAATGTATGGCACATATAATGTTGTTCCCAAAATAGAACTTGAAAGGAAAATAAATAAGAAACGCAGGGAAAGTGGGGAAAAGGATGTGACCCTTAGGTATGATTGGTATGTTGATGATGTGCCGGGACGTAGTGGAATTGCTATTCATGGAGGTACGAATGGTGATCATACATCAGGCTGTTTATTGCTAGGAGATGCTTTTGAGTATGATGAAAGAGTAAATGATTATAAAATAAAGAATTCTACAACTAAAAAAGATGAACTTTTCCGTTTTTTTAGTAATTATGGTAGAAACGGAATTAAGATAAATATAGGTTTGTAATAATTGACGATAGTTTACGATTATGAATAGATTGTTAATTAGGACAATGAGGCTTGTAACGATTCTTTTAATTTCATCCTCTTGTGCCCGAAATGTTGAAGTTGGCAAAACGGTTTCTGATGCAAAAGGTTCTACGACGCTTTATGGGAACACTTTTTTGCATGGCAAAATATCTTCTATTGTTTATGAGGACAAAGATGGAAATGATTCGATTCAATTTGTTTACAATAAGGAAAAACATCTATACAAATCCATTTTCTACGTAGGTGGCAAGGAAGATGGCTATTGCAATTACGGCTATAATGGCTCTGATAGAATAGACCTGCATTATTACGATAACAATAACAATGAAACGTCGTATAGTATTGTCGAATTTGACGATAGAAAAAATATCACTTTGTGGCGGGATTATGGATATATATACCCTGATACTACCAAGATGGTGCTGTTGTATATGAAGCACGATTCATACGATAAAGATAATCGTCGCGATGTTGCATTTGAATATTTTTGCGATGGAATACCTCCTTACAAGTACCGATACAGTTACAATAGTGACGGAATAGAAATGGAAGAGTGCTGTTTGGCGGTGACAGGCGAAATTTATACAATTACAAAAAGAATAAGAGATAAAATGGGGAATGTAGTTGATGAAAGTGAAAATATGCCCCGTGATAATTCTGAATGGTCAAATGTTAAGATAGAATACAAATACGATGATAAAGGTAATTGGGTGGAGCGCAAAATAACAGGCTCTGGCTCTTTGGGGTATCTTGACAGGCATTCCAAAAGAAAAATACATTATCTTGACGAATAGAATTCCCTGTGCAATCATTAAATATTTCTATTTCTTTCAATCGGATTGGACAAGGAAAGGAATGTGCATTTGTGCAATGAATAGCATTTTAGCGCGAAATGAATTTGCAAGTTTGACTATGTCTTTGCGGAATTTACAACTATTGCCGGGCCTATTTGCGTCCGGCAATAGTTGTGTTTGCAAGCGACAATTCCATATAATTGATTAAAGTGAAAAATTGTAGGCATTTGTATCCAATGTTTGTTATTTACAATAAATTATGACATAATGTAATTTTTAGTTAAGTGCTGTTTCAAAAAAAATGCAAAACATACAATAAGTCTTTAAAAAAGAGTTATTTTTGCTCGATATTCCGCATCTTGGCGAATAAATTTTTAAAAACCTAAATAAGATGAAAAGAATTCTGCTTTTAACAGCATGTATCGTGTCGGCACTCTGTGTCTCGGCACAAATTGAAGACTACACCTTGCCCGATGGTAAGGTTATCAAGGTTGACCGCAGTGTCTTCCCCGATTTTAAGTACGAAGCAGCCACCAAACCTCAGCCTGCCGAATATGTGGCACGCCGCAAGGCGCGTGCCAAGCAGGGTAGGGTTAAACTGCCTGCTTATGTTTACAATGGCGAGAGCAAGTATTTCCCTCCGATATTTAATCAGGATGGAGGCTCTTGCGGTTCGGCACAAAGTATAGGTTATATGTTTACTCACGAGATGTGTTGCTATCGCGACCTTGATGCATCTCTTTACGAGAACCAATATCCCTCGCACTTCACATGGTTGCTTGCTTATCAGACCAGTACTACCGAGGGTATGGCTCAGGCCATCGGTATTCCCTCTGCACCTACCTATGGTGGACGCACCTACAGTCGTCTTTTCGGCGCGCAGACCCACGATGATGCCGACTATGGATGGATGCAGGGTTACGACAAATGGTACAGCGCCATGTGGAACAGACTTGCACACAGTGTCAGTTTTGCACCCACAAACACACCCGAAGGTCGTCAGGAACTGAAGGAATGGCTCTACAACCACAGCGGTGACGAAACAATGCATGGTGGCGGTGTGGCAGGTATCGGTGTTGCTGCATATGGTACATGGGGGACTATTCCGGCTACCGAAGCCAATAAAGAGGCCGGCGTGAGTGGTATGAAGTATGTAAAGTCGTGGGGCGATGCCCTTAACCATGCGGTTACCATTTGCGGATATGACGACCGTATCGAGTTTGACCTTGATGGCGATGGCAAAGTCGGTGAAGTCGAAGAGGATGAGGTTGGTGCATGGATTATAGCAAATTCATGGGGCGACGGATGGGAAAATAAAGGTTTCATATATTGTCCTTACAAATACCCCTATGCCATCGGTACAGATGTGTTGTCATGGTCGCCCGGTGCGCACATCATACGTCAGAACTATCGTCCTTTGCGCACCATCAAATTGCTTATGGATTACAGCCATCGTAGCGAATTGTTGCTGTGTGCCGGAGTGTCAGAGGACCTCAATGCGACCAAGCCTGACATGATAATTCCTTTCGAACACTTCCGTAATGCCGGAAATACTTTGGGTGCAAACCCTGCCCCCGAGGTTCCTATGCTTGGACGCTGGGTGGACGGCATGCACTACGAGCCTATGGAGTTCGGTTACGATCTTACCGACCTTACAGCGTCGGTGGACCGCACCAAGCCCCTTAAATACTTCTTTGTGGTAAAGACAAAATCCGGTTCAATTGGTAGTGGTCACATCTATAAAGCATCTATCATCAATTACGAAATTTCCAACGATGGCGTGGAGATTCCTTTCCCCGACACAAATGTGGAGATTATAAAGAGCAACCGCGAGACAATCATCAGCGTGATTGTGCCCGGCGAACAACTATATCCTGCTTCGAACCTCAGCATCAACCATGGCAGATTGACATGGTCTGCTCCTCAGGCATCAAGTCTCTTGCTTACAGGATACCATGTTTATGATGGTGAGAATCTTATAGCGCAACTGCCTGCCGGACAGACTCAATGTCAGGTTCCCAATGATGCCAATGGTCCCTTCACTGTGAAGGCTGTTTATCAGGCGGGTTCTTACAAACTGGAGGCTGCTGCTTCGAATAAAGCAGTGATACAGGTGCCTCAGCATGGCACAAACAGGGTGGTGACATTCGATAAGAGTGGCTTTACCATTCCCAATGCTGTGTCTAAGGTTCTCAATGATGCAACTATTGAGTTCTGCATGCGTTCGGGTAAGAATGTTAGCTATACTCATCAGATTGGTCCGGGATGGGGTAAGTTCCTTTTCCACAATAATAGCAATGGTGCCATTTCTGTGGGATGGGCCGACTCGCAGAACAACCGTCTGAATGTTTACAATGTATTCGGAAGCACTACGCGCTGGTATCATATTGCTGTTGTAATTAAGGGCAATGTCCTGACTCTTTATGTCAATGGTACAAAGAAGGGACAGATAACTTCTTCTACAAATTCCGGCCTTGTTGACTTTGGTGACTTGCACTTCGGACATACAGGTGAAAACCAGTGGTGGTATGGTGCGTTGGACGAGGTGCGCGTGTGGAGCAAGGCGCGTACACAGGAAGAGATTCGTCGCGATATGTACATTCCTATAGCTTCACCCTCTCATCAGCCCGACCTCCTTGTCTACCTACCCATGGATACCATACAGGTTGGCGGTAAAACGATGTTGCGCGAGTGGGTGTCAAGTAAGCATGCCAATATGATGTCAATGGGTACTTGGGATATTCAGGAAGACCCTGCAATGTTTGCCAATGTGTCTCAGACTCCCTCGCTCAGCATTGTAGAGGAAGATAGTGTTCATCTGGCGGGACTTCCCTTCCAGCTTACAGCTCAGAGTTCGCTCAACGCAACAGACTGGGTGTGGTTTGTGGCAGATGTTGATATGCCCGAGGTTTACGGTACACAGCCAACCTTCGTCTTCCCTCAGGCAGGAACTTATAAAGTCTCTTGCGAAGCGACATTTGCAACCGGTGAGAGATTGGCGACTACAAAAGAGGTGAAAGTTGTCAATGGTAAGGCTCCTGTGGCAGCTTTTGATATACTCAGCGACACGTTGCCTGCAGGCGACCATTTCAGTTTTGTTAACCGCAGCGAGGGCGACGGTTGTACCTATGTGTGGAGTATGCCCGGCGCAGAAGTTGAAGAGGCAAGGGGTACAAATGCAACTGCTCTCTATCCGCAGACCGGTACATACGAGGTTACTCTTACCGTTAACGGCCTTTATGGAACCAGCAGTATAACCCGCAAAGTGACAGTGTGTGCATCGGCACCCGAAGCCCGTTTCAATCTCTCTCATACAGGAATTATATTGGGCGATACTCTTCGACTTGTCGACGAGAGCCGTTATTCGCCTCTTTCTTGGCATTGGGAACTCAACAATGGCAGCCGAGTGCTTGTGATAGATGAGCAGTCGCCCTACATAGCGCCTGTGGCTCCCGGTGTATATAACGTCACTCTGAAGGTCGAAAATGAGCTGGGCGAAAACAGTCTTACACGCAACCGCTATCTTGTGGTAAGTAACGACGACGCGGGAACCTCGCTCAATTTCACAGGTAAAGAAAGTTTGCAGATTCCCTGTCCATATGCCGAACCGCAGCAGGCTCTTACACTCGATTGGTGGATGAGACCTCAGCAGTATCAGGGCAGTGTGTCACTCACTTCGAGCCAGGGAGATTTGTCTACCTCTGTCAGCTCCAAGGGTGCGCTGACTGTGGCGTTGGGTACAAAGCAGGCTGTTTCGTCGGATAACTACATTATAAACAATGAATGGCATCACTATGCGATTGTTTATAGTAAAGGTTCTGTCAGATTCTATCGCGATGCAGAACTTATCAATACAGTCGGATCTAAATTGCCTACAACGTTCCCTGTCTTGGGAACAATAACCATGGGTGACGGTGCCAACGGACTTAATGGTCAGATTGACGAGGTGCGCGTATGGGGTTCTGCTCTCAGCAAGGACGCTATTACTTCGTATTGCAACAGCAGCATAAGTGATGTGCAGGCCGCCAAGGCTGATATGTTGCTGCTTTACTATGACTTCAACCAGAGTGGCGGTGATGTCCTCGATCGCAGCGGTTCGGCTTTCAATGCCAAGCGAGTAGGCTTCGGTCCTGACGGTGATGCCTGGAACTCGGCTTTGGGAGTCTTTACACTCGATCTCAATGCATTGATGCATGGCGATATTACATCGAAGTATCTCAGCAACTACAAGAATCCTTTCTTTACCGGTTCAGGTACAGTCAACCCCAATAACAGCAGTCGCTTCCTTCCTTTGCTTATGCGCATCAGCCGCTCTAAATGGCAGGATGCAAACGCAGTTGTTTCGGGTAGCATTACGACAGGTGCGCACATCGATACATCGCACAACAACGACATAACATTCGAGACTCAGTGGAGTGGCTTTGCAACCCCGCTTCTCGACTACCATTTGTGGCAGACTGTGAAATTGCCTGCTGGAAAATATGAGTTCAGTGTTAAGTTCGGTGATGGTGCCGATGCACAGGATAGTCGTCTGGTTGTGTGCGCGGGCAAGAGCATGATAAGCGACGAGGATTGCGAGGATAATGCAATTGCATGGAGCAGACTCACAAGCGGCACTCTCAGCTTCTCGCTCTACGAGGAGACACAGGTGTCGTTGGGTATCATTGTGAACCTTACAGGTCAGGCAAGTTTCAACATCAATGCCTTCAAACTCGAGGGTATGACCTACGAAACTCTTACTCCCGTTGGTCCTCCCACTGGTATCACCAATGTTACTACCGAGCAGCCTGCTATCCGCGGTATCTACAACCTCAACGGACAGCGTGTGAACGAACTGCAAAAGGGTATCAATATTGTTAATGGCAAGAAGATCCTGAACAAGTAATCTTCGCCTGATACAGGATAATTTACAGCAAAGGATAATGGAGCGCCGCTCCATTATCCTTTGCTTTTTATGTGCGCTTTCGGTACACACGGTTGCGGCAAAGGCAACAGATGTTTGATGCTCTGTTGTCTTTGTTGGTGTGTTTGGGTGATTTTTACTTGTTTATATGTGATTATAATGATATATTTACCAATGAGATAGCATCATTTTTATGCGAAAAGTGAATAAAATTTACAATACAATTTTAACTATTGCGCTTTAAGGCGCTAAATGTACTGTCTGAAGGTTGTTAATTATTTTAACATTGATTGCAGGCGGCTGAATCTCTTTTCCGTAAGAAATGTATGATAGAAAACCAAAACCTGAATAACTATTGAAAGTATGAAGAAGTTTTTTAAGTTCGTGTTGCTGTTACTTGTAACAGGAGTGCTTTTCGTCTTTCATTTGTCCCGAACCTGGGATAAGGAGCAGACAAACGAAGAGAGGTTTGCGCCTGTTCTGGAGGCTTTCTCCTCGGCCTATAAGGCATACTCTGTTTCCAGTATCAAGGTTGCAAATGAGAAGACTCTCAAGTGTGCCGAAGAGCTTTATCAGAAGGAACTTGCCGAGGGTAAGACCGAGGATAAGTTCGAGGGACTGACTAAAGTGGGCTATTATCTTGAGGCATATAATGAGTGTGACGAGCAGTTGACAGGTGCCGACCGCTTTGCGCTCTTCCTGCCCCTCTTTTTCGCGGTGCTGGTAATAATAGCGCTTTCGGTGTCTGTAAAGTATGGATTCAGTGCAATTGGTCGCCTTCAATTCAACAATGATGCGACAACCTTTGACGATAAAAAATAGGGAGGATTGAACTATGGCAAATTATAGAACTGCGCAAAAAACAGATTTTTCCGCTAATGAAGAGAAACGCTTCCGCCAGTTGTTCAATCAGTGGGCAGCTTCGGTGCAGGGCTACGACCGCAATAAGTTGGGCAATGCGCTGAAGGTGCTGGAGGTGTGGGATTCTCCCCTGTATCGTGGCGTGCTTAAGACTCAGTATGACAACCGCGAACTTCACAATAAACATGCACGTTTCACGGGAAGCATGTCGGTGCCGCAGACTGTTATTCGTGAATCGCAGATAGACCGTTGGTCGTTGGCGCCTTACCCTGCGGATTTTACCTCAAAGAGCAGTGTGGTAGTAGTGCCGAATTCCGAGCATATTACCGTTTGTCCCACCTGCTCGGGTACGGGCAAGGTCGTTTGCCCCAAATGTAAGGGTACAGGCAAGGTCGAACGTGCTGTTGTCACAAAGAACTCCTGTAGTACGTGTGGCGGTAAGGGTTACAATATAGAATATACCACAAGGACGGTGTCGGAATTAGTTTGGTCCTACACGGAGCAAAAAAATGTTACTCGTTATGTTTCTAAACGATTCGAGAATAAGAAAACCTGTTACCATTGTCAGGGCAGGGGCTATTTTGAACATACCACTTATGTGCAGGATCCGTGTGGATACTGCTCCAGAACGGGTAAGGTTTCGTGTGATACGTGCGGTGGCAATGGCAAGGTGCTTAGAACCTGGAAAATGCATCGCAAGCTATATGTAAAGGAGAATGCCGGTTACACTTTCCCCACTTTGCTTCCTGCCGATGAGGCTATGAAGATGTCCAGACTCTTCGACGGGGATATACCCTGGAAGATGGTTGAGAGTGTACGTGTAGACAAAGAAAATTTCTCGCAGGCCAATCTGGGCGCAAAGCCTGTTGTTGGAGATATGCTCTCCAAACTCCCCGGTTCGGTGGAGCATTCGCAAAATACCGCAGTCTGTTTCAGCGATGTCGAAGTGTACGAATGTGAAGCTAGAACTGTTTACTACGAGGTTGACAACATACGTTACGTCTGTATGCTGGTAGGCTCAGAGTGGAAACTCTTTACCGTGACCTCGCCTGTGTCAAAAAGAATGGACGACCTAAAAACTATGGTGAACAACTATTGCGGCAAGGGTCAATATGGCAAGGCATGGGGTGTGTTGCAGAAGGTGAATAAATACCCTCAGGCTGGTTCGCAAGAGGCTGAGATGCAGCAACAGCTCGAGGACAGAATGTCTAATGTCACAAGGCTTGGTGCTAACCTGACAGTGGTTGTCTGTTCAATATTCCTTGCACCTGTATTTTATATGTTTTATGAACATCTCCAGTTTTTTGCGCCGTGGAGTACGTGGATGATGGAAGAGTGGGAAATGCCTGTTGAGGTGCTGCTGTTTATGGCGCTTGTCTTTGTGTTGTTCTTTGGTATGAGGTCGCGCAAGGCAAAGCTGCCAAAGTTCTCCTACAAGGCTGCCTCCTCGTTCAGCAGGTTCTTCAGGGGCTGCATGGTGGGTGTAGGTAATTCAATATACTATACTGTGGCTGCTCTTCTGCTCTCTTATATCGGTATATTGCAGTTGGCGGTAGGTGCGGTTATGTTGGCTATAACTATTGTTGTGGTTGTGGTTTTCTTTGTATTCGCTTTCTTCGACTTCCTGATTTGATATATCTTTTGATTAAGAAAATTGCTGAGCAATTGATTTTGCTCAGCAATTTTTTTTCTTCATAGTGGTATTTCTGCAACATTGTCGCTACATTTGTGCAGTAACTTTGCTGAAAAAAAGATTATGGTAAATGATTTTTATGGTGAGCAAAGTGGTCCCGATATTTTCGATATTGCAACAGCATACGAGAATGGCAATTGTGGAATAATTAAGCCAAGGACTAATGTTGTAGTTAATACTAATAGATTGTGGTATGGGAAGAATAGTACGGTGAGTGCTTTTCTTGCAACTGCATACGATGAGAAGGGTAGAAAAGTGGATTCATTGCAGGGATATTTTCTTGAACCTGTAACGGATTACGGTAGAGCCGAAAAGTCGGGTAGTGATACATCTATAATGTATGGACAATACAATGTGATTCCTAAAAACGAGATGAAAAAAAGAATTGTTGAAAGAAGAAAACAACGAGGAGAGAATGTTGAAGTTGAAGACATAAACTTAAAGTATGATTGGTATTTAGATAATCCTCCTGGTCGTAGTGGTATTGCTATTCATGGTGGTCGTACAGGTGAACACACTACAGGTTGTTTTATTCCTGGAGATTCTTTTGAATTTGATGAAAAAAATCAGGATTATGTTATTAATAATAAAGAGAAAAAACAGAAACTTTTTGATTTTTTCAATAATTATGGTAGGAATGGTATAAAAATTAATGTAGGTCCTTGAAAATTATTTGATAGCCTCAGAAAATGGTTGTGATTATGAAACGCATATTCTTTACATTAAGTCTGCTGATGTTGCTGATAGCGACAGCAACGGCACAATATTTCCCGGTAGATACGGCAAGGTTGAACGGTGCGTACAGGACGCTCGTGAGTGGCAATCGCACAGTCGAAACAGAGATGGAGTTTCTTAGGGCTTTCCCCTCTACCTGGCTTGAGTTTTATATGACTTACGGCTATGTGGATGATGAAAATTATGACCCCTCTATGGCTCAACAATGTAGTGAGCATATTTCCACGCTGTTTTCTCTCTCTAGTGTAAATGATACTCTCTTTTGTAAGAAAATAGTTAATCTCGCAGTTGGAATGAAAGAGGTAGGGGAGTGTACTTCTCTTTTTCAAGATTATTTGGTTGCCTACATTCTAAATAACGACCAATTGATGCTTGAATATATTTCGAAACTGAAGAAGGGCTATCGGATGGAATTTTGGCAATTTTGCTGGTCTTCAGTGACGGAGTGTTGTAGGGCTGATGATTTCAAGAAATTGTATAACAGGAATAAGAAGAGGTTTCCCGAAGAGATGAAAATATCGCGTATAGCGTTCCACTATTTTTATGAGGGGATAAATTATCCAACCCTGTTTCCGGCTAAAAAGGAGGCTTATAGCCGTAAATATGATGGCGGCAGCTATGAATATTTGTATAATGATTATTTAAAAGGTAATGAATATTAATAGTTTGAGCCTAAAGTCCTGCTGATTTTAGGCTCTTTTCTTGTAATATAGGTCTTTAACCTAAAAAAGGTGTGTCGAAATTTTCAACACACCTTCTAACTTTGGTAAATATATTGGTTGATTTAGTTAGGCTAATTTTGCGATGTTCGCGCACAAACCTGACTTCAAGTTTGCAGCCTTGTTCTTGTGAATCAAACCTCTCTTTGCCATTCTATCCAACAATTTCTGAACTTCGGGATATTTTGCCAAAGCCTGCTCTTTGTCTGTCATAGCGCGCAAGCCGCGTACTGCAGAACGCATGTTCTTACCGTAGTAACGATTGAGGAGATTTCTCTTCTCTGTCTGTCTGATTCTTTTAAGTGACGATTTATGGTTTGCCATCTTTGTTTTCTGTTTTTTTTGTTTTTAAGTAGCCCATAGGGGAATCGAACCCCTCTTTCAAGAATGAAAATCTTGCGTCCTAGCCGATAGACGAATGGGCCAACGTAGGAAGTACCTTTCGGTAGTGATTTTATGTGCTTGTTTGTCTAAGCGTTTGCAAAGGTACGACTTTTTTTTTAATCGCCAAATGTTTTGCAGTTTTTTTTCTTTTTTGTAGCTTTGTTTTCTCAAAAAATGTTCATTTTCTTCGATTATGGTAGAAAATTTTACGGGAATTGTGCTTCGGACACTCAAATACAGCGATTCGTTGATGATTGCGGACATATTTACAGCGACGCGCGGAAGGCTCTCTTTTCTGGTGCCTGTGTCGCGCAGCAAAAGCAGCAAGGTGCGTAGTGTGCTTTTCCAGCCTTTGGCAATGCTGACGTTCAAGGCCAACTATCGCCCGGGACGCGGATTGACGCGTGTTAGCGAGGTGCTGCCCTATGTGTTGTATTCCTCTATCCAGTATGAGCCTTGTAAGTCGGCGGTGGCACTCTATCTCTCTGAATTTCTTACGCGTGCGTTGCACGAGGAGAGTGACAATGGTTCGCTTTTCACTTTCCTGGAGTATTCGCTGCGTTGGTTCGACGAGGTGCAGGATGGGTATGCAAATTTTCATTTGGCATTCCTTATGCGCCTGACACGTTTCCTGGGAATATCTCCAAATATCGAAGATGCGGCTCAGAGCCACTATTTCGACCTTGCTGCCGGCTGTTTCTGTGGCGTTCAGCCCCTGCATGGCAATTTCTTGCCGGCTGCGCGGGCTGTCGAGTTTTTCAGAATGCTATTCAGTGAGTATGACGAGGCTGCCTCTTTTGCCATGAACAGGCAGCGCAGGGGCGAGATTCTCGATTTCCTGCAACGCTACTATCGCCTGCA